>ERZ1370068.3423-contig-2536_pt1 | contig 87111 bp, 126 predicted proteins | sample MGYA00561227_ERZ1370068 | MGnify/ENA primary metagenome ERZ1370068 (study PRJEB38410, sample SAMEA6850437) | metagenome | study: Metagenomic assessment of the ecological functions of the soil: analysis of the soil microbiota associated with the...
AATCCACATCCGCCTGCGCGACGATGGGCAAAGTAAAAGTAAGATGAAGGTTCTGAAAAGCATATCGACAAATTACCGGGAAACGACTCCGATTGGAAATCCTGGATAGGGTGGGGTCTCGCCCGCCAAGTCGGACATTCTGCCCGACTGGACTTGCCAACCCCGACATTGCATCTTTAGGGGCGCAGTCATCCCGCCACTCCCAGCTCGTCGGTTTTCATAAACTGACGGCGCAACAAAAAAGCAACGCCACCGAAAGGAAGACGTAGATGAGCGTGAAGATCACGAAAGGAATCGCAATCTTCGGCATCGGAGTAACCGCTTCTTGTGTTCGCATCACGCCGTAAATGATCCAGGGCTGACGGCCGAGTTCGGTCACGATCCAGCCCGCTTCGATTGCAACGAACCCGAGCGGCCCGGCCGCGACGATCGTGCGCAGGATCCATTTGCCGTCCGGAACTCCGCGATGTTTCCAAGCGAGCCAGCCAACCGCCATCGACAAAGCGATCAACGCGAGTCCGCAGAGGATCATGAGATCGAACGACCAATGCACCAGACGCACGTTTGGCCAGTCGCTCGCGCGGAAATTGATCCAGCCCGATGATCTTGCTGTTCGGATCGCGATTGACCAGAAGGCTGAGGCCGCGCGGAATGGTCAAAGCGAAACGCGTGGTGCGTGATTCGTCGTCCGGAATTCCACCGAGCTGCCAGGGCGCGCCGGTTTGTGTCTGGTAAACGGCTTCCATGGCTGCGAGTTTGGCCGGTTGAAGTCTCGCGACCGAACGCGCGCTGAAATCGCCGCTGATCAATTGCAAGGGAGCACTGGTGCAGGCGAGCGCGAGCGCGATGCCCAACGCGTTGCGATGAAAAGCATTCCGGCGATCGCGCAAAAGGAAAAAGGCATGAATCGCAGCCACGGCAAATCCGGTCGCGATAAACGCAGCCAGAGTCATGTGCAGTACTTCATGAGCGGCCGCGGGATTCAGCATCGCCGCGATCGGATCGATGTCGGTGATCTTGCCATCGACAATCTTGAAACCGGCCGGCGTGTTCATCCACGCGTTGGCCGTCACAACGAAGATGCCGGACGTAACTCCGCCCAGGATTACGAGCACGCCACAGAACCAATGCACCAGCGGCGGCAGACGCTTCCATCCCATCAAATACAAGCCGAGGAAAATCGCCTCAGTGAAAAACGCGAAACCCTCGAGCGAAAACGGCATCCCGATGATCGCGCCCGATTTTTCCATGAAGCCTGGCCACAGCAGACCGAGCTCAAACGAGAGCACCGTTCCTGACACAGCGCCGACGGCGAAAGAATGGCTGCACCGCGCGACCATCGTTTTGCCAGCTCCAAAAAAACCGGGCGACCGGTGCGAAGATAAAGCGCTTCGGAGATCACCATCAAAACGGGCAGGCTAATTCCAATGGCGGCAAACACGATGTGGAACGCCAGGGACATGCCCATCTGCGAGCGGGCAAAAAGGAGATCACTCACCGGAACCTTCGAATTCGACTCAACGTAGCAGTGCGCGCAACCCGCGATCAACGGCATTCCGCGGACGCCAACGAGGAACAACAAGCACGTGGGCAACAATCGATGCGCGATTTACTTAACGAACCGGAAAGCCGATTTCGGACGTGACGATCAAGATATTTGTTGTCAGTTTCTGTTACGTTTCTGTGAACTGATGGCTTCGTTGATCGAGCTTCTTTCAAAGTGGCCGCTCGTTAGGCAAATTCGCGAGCGCAAGGACGGGACCGGTCTCGAGGCGATGTCGGAAAAGACGCGCGCGATGCATGCGCGCATTGATGATGCTGACGTAGCGCGCTCGATTTGTCCGTATTGCGGCGTCGGCTGCGGTCAGTTGATTTTCCACAAGGACGGGAAACTGGTTTCAATCGAAGGCGACCCGGAATCGCCGATCAGCCAGGGGAACCTTTGCCCGAAAGGTGCCGCGTCATATCAATTGCTAACGCATTCGCGGCGCGAAACGAAAATGAAATATCGCGCGCCGCGCTCGAAAGAGTGGACGGAGATTTCGCTCGAGCGCGCCATGGACATGGTTGCCGAGCGTGTTTGGGAATCGCGCAAGCGCACGTTTGTGCACGAGCAAGACGGCGTTTCGATCAATCACACGACTGCGGTATGTCATCTCGGCGGCGCGACACTGGATAACGAAGAAAATTATCTCATCAAAAAGCTTTTCACCGGAGGCCTGGGCATGGTCTGTGTGTCCAACCAGGCCCGCATATGACATAGCAGCACGGTGCCCGGTCTGGGCACCTCCTTCGGCCGGGGCGGAGCTACGACCGCGCAGCAAGACCTGGCGAATGCAGATTGCATTCTGATCGAAGGTTCCTCGATGGCCGAAGCGCACCCGGTCGGTTTTCGCTGGGTGATGAAAGCGAAGGAGCAGGGCGCCACGATCATCCATGTCGATCCACGCTTCTCGCGCACGAGCGCGCTGGCCGATATCTGGGTGCCGATCCGCGCCGGCACAGACATCGTATTTCTCGGCGGACTCATCAATCACTTGATTGAGTATGACCTGTACTTTCGCGAGTACGTGGTTCATTACACGAATGCCTCGTGCATCTTGTCTGACGAATATCGCGACCCTGAGGACAACGGCGATGGTTATTTCTCGGGCTGGAATCGAAGAGAAACGCGCTTACGAAGGCGACAGTTGGCTTTACAAAGGCGGCGATCTGAGTCGTCCGCAGCGCGATCTCACATTGCAAGATCCGCAATGTGTCTTTCAGAAATTAAAACGGCATTTCTCCCGCTACACACCGGAGATGGTGGAGAAAATCTGCGGTATTCCGCCTGATCTTTTTCACAAGGTCGCGCATGCGCTCGCAGCCGCGTCCGGGCCGGAGCGGACCGCCGCGGTTTGCTACGCAGTGGGCTGGACACAGCATTCGAAGGGTGTGCAGATCATTCGCACAGCGGCGATTCTGCAACTGCTGCTTGGAAACATCGGCAGGCCGGGCGGCGGGATTCTGGCGTTGCGCGGTCACGCTTCGATCCAGGGTTCCACTGACATTCCGACGCTCTACGACATTCTGCCCGGTTATCTCACCATGCCGCGTAAGGGCGACGAGACTCTTCAGCAGTATCTCGATAACTACACGAAAAGACCGGCCTCTGGTCGAATTACCCAGAATACCTCGTGAGCACGCTGAAGGCGTACTACGGGAAACACGCAACGGCTGAAAACGATTTCGGCTACGGCTTGCCTTCCCAAACTCACCGGCAATCATTCCTTCTTTGAGTATCTCTACGACATGCTCGACGGAAAAATGGAGGGCATGTTTTTGATGGGCCAGAACCCGGCCGTCGGCGCGACCGAATTCGCGGCTTGCAACGAAAAGCGCTTTCGAAAGCTGAAATGGCTCGTCGTCCGTGAGCTTGGTCGAGAGTCGAATCCGCGAACTTCTGGCGCGAATCACCTGAGATTGAGCGCGGCGAGTTAAAGCCCGAGGACATCGAGACGGAAGTTTTCTTCTTCCAGCGGCCGGGCACGCGGAAAAAGCAGGCGCATTCACAAATACGCAGCGACTTTTGCAATGGCGCGAAAAAGCTGTTGACCCACCGGGCGATTGTCGGTCGGATGCGTGGTTCATGCATCAACTGGCTTTGCGCCTAATTGCGAAGGCGAAAGCATCAAACGATCCGCTCGATGAGCCGCTGCGCGCGTCTGGATTGGTGGTATCCGGAGGATCAACTCGGCGATCCGCAAATGGAAGCTGTGCTCGCTGAGATCAACGGCTGGAACACGGATCCTGGTGTTAAAATTGCCGAACTCACAGCGTCGAGCCAACGTCAATGAAGAGGCATTGTGTTCGGTCATCGATCGAGATGGCAATGCCTCATCACGGGTCGCAAGTGAACGGTTTCGCAGAATTGAAAGCCGACGGTTCCACCGCATGCGGCGCTTGGATTTACTCGGGTGTGTTTCGGTCGCGATGGCGTAAACCGGGCGAACTCGCGCAAATCCAGAGATTATCTCGGTCATGGTTGGGGCTTCGCGTGGCCGAGCGATCGCCGAATTATTTATAATCGCGCCAGCGCGCAGGCCGGACGGCCGTCCTTGGAGCGAACGGAAGAAATTAGTTTGGTGGGACTCGGAAAAATGGACCGGCATCGATGTTGCGGGATTTGTGAGGAAAAGCGCCGGACTATGAACCGGAGGTAGGCGCAGAAGGCCTTGACGCAATTCCGGGTGATGCGCCTTTCATCCTGCACGAGGACGGCTTGGGCTGGACTGTACGTGCCCAAAGGTTTGAAGGACGGCCCGTTCCCAACTCATTACGAGCCGCTCGAGTCGCCGGTCTCGAATGAGCTTTATTCTCGCGAACACCAATCCCGCTGAGCAATGGTTTGCGCGCCAGGAGAATCGCTTCGCTCCGCCGGGTGACCCGCGATTTCCTTACGTTCTGACGACCTACCGCTTGACGGAACACCACACGGCCGGTGGCATGTCGCGTTTTCTCGAGTCATCTCGCGGAATTGCAGCCGGAGATGTTCGCTGAGATTTCGCCGGAGCTAGCGACGCGAGCTCAAGATCAGACAACGGCGATTACATTTGCGTGGTTACTTTGCGCGGCGCAATCGAAGCACGCGCACTTGTTAGTCGCCGGATTCGGCCATTGGCGCTCAATGGGAAAACAGTGCACCAGGTTGCGTTGCCTTATCACTTACGGCACAGCCGGCCTGGTCCAGGGCGGCGCTGCGAATGATCTTCTTACCGATTTCCGGCGAGCCGAACGTCACGATCATGGAAGCCAAGGCGCTTACCTGCAACATCGTGCCTGGACGTCTGCCGCGTGGACCAGCGTTCGCTGAATTTCTTAACAAATATGCACCGCAAACTGGGCCAGCGATCTTGCATCCAGAAGAGAAGTCGTTCAGGCGCGGCAAAAGCGGCGGCGACCTTGCGATGGAAGGAAAACAATAAGAATTATGAATGAGGAACCCAGGAAAACAGGAACAGATTGGTATGGTTATTTCCAATCAGGCAAGATGCCTGAGTTACAAAATCACGCGCTCGATATGCGTGTAAATGTTGAAGGACGGCGGGCGCAAAAAACCTATGAGCGTCTGGTTGCTGTCGCGCGCGAGCTCGACCGCAAGACTTGAAGGCGCTGACACAGCGGCCACGATCGGAATTCGGGCGGCGAGTGCCTTTTGTATGATCTCAAACGACGCGCGGCCACTGACTAGAAGAAGATGCCTCTCCAAGTGGTAGCAGCTCGTCGAGAAACGCGCGTCCGACTGCCTTATCCACTGCGTTGTGGCGCCCGATATCCTCGCGCGCAATTTTCAATTTGCCGTCCACGCCGAAAATTCCGGCGGCATGAATGCCGCCTGTGCGCGCGAAATCGCTTTGCGCGTTGCGCAATGCCTCCGGAAGCGACAGCAGCGTTTCAATATCAATCCGGATATCAGTCGATCGTATCGCAGGGAAATTTTGCCGGATCGCGTCAATGCTTGTTTTGCCGCACAGACCACAACTACTGGAGATCGTTCCGAAACGTTTCGTCGAATTCAGTTTTAATTTCACGCCGGCTGTAAGCGCCACATCGACTCGGTTGTCGCCGCTCACTGAAATGCTCGCGATCTGATCGCGAGCGCGCACGATACCCTCCGAAAGCAAGAACCCGGCTGCGAGTTCTTCATCGTGACCAGGTGTGCGCATCGTAGTGGCGATGGGCTTGCGTCCGACGCGGATTTCCAGCGGCTCCTCGATCGTCAGGTCGTCGGGCAAGCTACTCGAGTTCACCGTCGCGTTTTCGCCGGATGATCTTTTGTGATCCGATGCCGGTTTGTTTCATGTGAATTGAGACGCCTCAATGGTAGCATGGCTGCGATGGAAATTTGTCACCTGTTCATTTCCACGGGACACAATTTTGTTGGCCATCACGGACGCGAACCCGACGCGTATCCGATGATTGAAACGCCCGAAATAGAATGCGTGGCGGGGCGCGGTATTCGCGGTGATCGGTAGCTTCGACTTCAAGGACGATTACAAAGGTCAGATCACTTTCTTTTCGCTGGAAGTTTTCGATGAACTTTGCAGCGCGATGCAAATCCAGGCCTGCTCACCTTCTCTGGCTCGACGCAACGTGATCACACGCGGCGTTGATCTGAACGAGTTGATTGGACAGGAGTTCGAGGTGCAAGGCGTTCGTTTTCTCGGAATGGAGGAGTGCCGGCCATGCTACTGGATGGACGGCGCATTTGCACCGGGCGCCCAGGAATTTCTGAAAGGTCGCGGTGGTCTGCGCGCAAAGATTCTGACCGATGGAAAATTGTGTTCGATGAAATCGTCATCCCGAGCGAAGTCGAGGGATCCCGTAAAGCTAGTTTGAGGTGATGCCGCGGGATTCCTCGACTTCGCTTCGCTCCGTTCGGAATGACCTTAGTGCGGTGCTGCTTGCGGGCGGCGAATCGCGCCGCATGGGCACAGACAAAGCGACATTTCTTTTTCGCGGAAAACCGCTCTGGCAAGTTCAACTCGAAACACTGCGCAGACTGCGACCGGCAGAAATTTTCTTTCGGCAAGAACGGATCCATCATGGCGGCCTGACGACGTGCAGTTCATCGCGGACATTCCGCCATCACGCGGACCGCTCAGCGGGGTTGCCGCTTCGCTGGCGAAGATTCACACCGCCCATCTTCTTGCGCTCGCGATCGATATGCCCTTCATGACCGAAAATTACCTTCGCTCGATGTGTGACGCGATCGAGCCCGGCCGTGGTGTTGTCGCGAAGATCGACGATCGGGCCGAGCCGCTGGCGGCCGTATATCCGCGCGAAGCAGAGATTGATTTTCGCACTGCGCTCGCAGGCTCCGATTTTTCATTGCAAAACGTCGTTCATCACCTGGTAACGTCTGGAAAACTGCTGGAGATATCTGTGACGGAACAGGAGAGGCGACTTTTCCAAAACGTGAATAACGTGTCCGACGTGGACGCCACGATCGCGGGCGGTTGAGTTCGGGCGTTTGCGCAAAAATTTTGTGGCAAATGCAAGGCTGCACTTGAAAATCAATTACACCTGTTCGATATGTTCGCGAGCGATTTGGGTTCTCATGAAATCGTCGATGTTTCGCAGCGCTGCTTTGCTGTTTTTGATTCCGGCGGGCGCCTTCTCAGCCACGAACGTAGTGAATCTGTCCCACTACGACATGATGCGGCCCGATTTCACCACAATGAAACGTCAAGGTATCGTGGGTGTAATTCACGAAGCGACGTATCCGCCCTTCGTTCGCGACGCAAAATATTTGGATCGGCAAATGGGGGCGCTGCAAGCAGGACTGCTCTGGGGAGCATATCACTACGGCAACGGAAGTGATCCAATTCGGCAGGCCGATCATTTCCTAAGTGTTGTCTCCAGTTCCTGGGCACAAGCTAATCCTGCAGTGCGACCCAGCGCAGGCGTCCTGCTCGTACTCGATTTCGAAAAGAATGGTCACTATCCTGGCGGAACGATGCGCGCCGACCAAGCCGTCGCGTTTGTCGAACGCATTCGCTCACGCACCGGTGTATATCCCGGTATTTATTCGGGCGAATACCATCTCGCGCAGGTTTTGAATAGCGCACGAGTAACTCCTGCGCAGAGACAAACGCTCACCAATTGCTGGCTCTGGGTTGCAAACTATTCGAAGGAGCCGCGTGCAACGGCGCCGTGGAATTACTGGGCGCTGTGGCAATACTGCGGTGACGGTAAGTGCCGTCTGCCGCGTTCTGCTTACCCCATAAGTATTGCCAATATTAGAAAGGCAGAACTCAACATTTTTCGAGGCAGCCGAAACGATCTTGGTGGATTTCTGGCAACGACGCGCTTGGAACCCCTCGGGTGGAGCGCCTCGCCGGGAATCAAAACCAGACAATTGCCGAGCTGATAATAAGCGCGTGGCCGTCGCGGGAAACGGCCGGTCGTCATTTCTTCAATCCCGCGCTGCGTCGTGAGATAAACCGCGAAGCTGCCGAGCCAGTGGCCGCCTTCGTAATGTTCGCCGGTCACCGCTGCGAGCCCGGCGCGCCGATGCGCTTCTGCTGCGCTCGCGAGCGCTGGACGGCGTGGATCATCAGCAGGAAGGGAAGAGAGAATGCCTTCCAGCATCCACGCTCGACTCAAATTTAATCCGTCGAGATGCGCCAGCTTTGGATCGCTCGGATCCGGTGAAATCGCGACCGGCAACCAATCCGCCGTCGCCGTTCTCGGAATTTGAGGCAGAAATTGGCGTGAGCCATTTCGCGAAGTCAGCTTGCGTCAAGACGCGACGCATGACGTCGGCTTCGCCGAGGCAGGGCGAAAGAAAATCTTCACCCGACGGCTCGTATGCGAGCGGACAATTCTTATCCGCCAGATAAAATTTCCGTGCTGAATCAGCGGCCAGTTTAGCGAGGCGTTCGTCATTTTTGACCCGCGCACAATCGAGAAGCAGCCCAAGCGCGAACGCGGTTTGATTGTGCTCACCGATGCGTATTGGGTGCGAGAGTTTCGGTAGCCACGTGGTCAATCGCTCGATCGCTGCATCCTCGAGCGGCTTCAGGTTTGCCAACATTTCTCGCGCCTGCGGATCCTCCCATTCGCGCAGCTCGGCGCAGAGTTGCAACAGCCACGCTAATCCGGCACGGCCGTTCGAAACTCGCGCGGCCGTCTCCCCGTAGATATGCCGCTTCAGTCTTCAGATTTTCAGCGGTGAGACTTTCCTTCAAAGCGTCGCGCGCGGCTTTTGCGAATGACGCGTCTGGAAACGTGCGCAACAGCCGCACCAGCAGCCAATGTCCGTGCACTGACGAGTGCCAATCGTAGCAGCCGCAAAACGCGGGTGTCAGTTTCCGTGGCGGCGCGACATCGGCGTCGCTGTTCAGAACGTGGCTGATCTTGTTCGGGTATTCCTTACGCACACACTCCAGCGCCAACTTTGCGAAACGTTCGGCAGCATGAGCATCAAATGCTCCGGCAGAAGGACTCGCCTTTGGGCTTTTCTGGTGAGCAGCGTTTTCAGCCTGAACGCAGAGCAGGGCGCGGCGACAACCGCGCAAGCCAATTTCTGCAAAAGTGAACGATGAAATTTGAAGACCACAGCGGCCACAATCACGCTACCGCTTGGGTTCGTAAAGGTAGTTGAACGGATTTTCCAACGGATCGCGCGGCCGTTGTATTCGCGTAGCGCAACCGCTAGACTGGCGCGCATTAGCCAGGTCGCACGATATGAATTCGCTCGATTACTACAAAATCGAAGAACTTCTGACGGATGAAGAGCGCGCGATCCGCGACCGGGCGGCGCAGTTTGTGCACGCAGGAAGTCTTGTCCGAAGTCGTTCCTTGCCATCGCGCCGCCAAATTTCCGGACCATCTGATTCCGCGCATGGGCGCGCTGCGCTTTTACGCGCCATACCTCAAAGAGCACGGCTGCGCAGGCGTAAGCTACACGGCGTATGGCCTGATCATGCAGGAACTGGAACGCGCCGACTCCGGCGTCCGCTCGCTGGCGTCGGTGCAGGGCGCGCTCGCAATTCAGGCGATCCATTCATTCGGCTCGCCGGAGCAACACGCTCGATGGTTGCCCGGATTGGTGTCGGGCGAGAGCGTGGGTTGCTTCGCGCTAACGGAACATGGACACGGCTCAGACCCGGGCGGGATGGAAACCCGCGCCAAACGCGACGGCGACCATTACATTTTGAACGGCAGCAAATGCTGGATCGGCAATGCATCTATCGCTGACGTCAAAGTTATTTGGGCGAAGGATGACGACGGCCATGTCGGCGGATTCGTAGTAGAGAAAGACGCGCCCGGATTTCGCGCGCGCGATATCGAGGGGAAGTTCAGTCTACGGATGTCACGAACGTCGGAGTGTTGGTTCGAAGACTGCCGGATCCCAGCGGAGAACCGCCTACCGAACGCTCGCGGGCTCAGTGCGCCGTTATCATGTCTATCCTACGCGCGCGTGGGCATCGCGTGGGGCGTCATTGGCGCGGCGATTGACTGCTACGAAACAGCGCTGGCGTACGCCAAAGCGCGCGAACAATTCAGCCGCCCGATTGCCAGCTTCCAACTCGTGCAACAAAAACTTGTCTGGATGGCGCAGGAAATCACCAAGGCGCAGTTACTGGCGCTCCGTCTTACGCGCCTGATGGAGGCAGGCTCGTCGCGTCCTGCGCAGATCTCGATGGCGAAACGCAACAATGTCTGGATGGCGCTGCGAATGTGCGCGCAAGGCGCGGGACATTCTTGGCGCTGCAGGCATCACCGATCAGCATTCCGTGATCCGACACGTCATGAATCTAGAGAGCGTCTTCACGTACGAAGGCACACACGACATTCACACCTTGATTATCGGGCGCGATTTAACGGGCTTGAATGCTTTTGGCGGGTGACCTGAATTCGATCGTGAACCCAAGGCTATGAGGCGAGGTCCCTCGCTTCGCTCGGGATGACAGACCAGATAGATTGGTTAAGGTAAAACATGAGCGAGTCAGTTTACATTCTCGGGGGCGGGCGCACGGATTTTAAGCGCAATCTGAAGAAGGAAGGTAAAACGATCCGGCACATCATTATCGAGGCCGGTAAAAAGGCCATCGATGATGCCAAGATCGATCCCGGCGAAATTCAGGCGGGCGCGGTTGGCAATTTCAACGCGGGCCAGTTCACGAAACAATTGCAACTCGGCGCGTTTATTCCGGAGATCGATCCGAAATTGCGCGGCATTCCCACAATGCACACCGAAGCGGCCTGCGCGTCCGGCGCGCTGTCGGTGTTGTTAGGCGCGGAATGGATCATCGGCGGGTTTCATGACGTCGTGCTGGTCGTCGGCGCGGAACAGCAGAAAACGATGTCGGCGCTCGATGGTTCTGATGTGCTCGGCGCGGCTGCCGACTATCACAATGAAAAGCCGGATACGGCGATTTTATGTTCCCGAAGTTGTTCGGGCGCATCGCGCAGATTTACATCGAGAAATACGGCGCGACCGAAGCGGACCTGGCACTTGTGGCGTGGAAAAATTATGCGCACGCGAAACTGAATCCGCTCGCGCAAATGCGCGACGCTGATCTCACCCTCGATTCCGCATCGCAAGTTTCGGATAAGAATCCGCACGTGGCGCCGCCGCTTAAAGTTTCCGATTGCTCGCAGATCACCGATGGCGCGGCGTCAGTTGTCCTCGTTTCCGGGAGATATCTGGACAAAATCGGCCGCGACAAAAACAAAGCTGTCCGGCTGTTTGGCTACGGTCACACGACTGATTATCTACCGCTCGACAAGAAGGATGCGCCAACGTTTTCGATCGCGCGCAAAGCTGCGGAGAAAGCTTTCCGAATGGCGAACCTGACGCCGCGCGATCTCCACGGCGCCGAAGTTCACGATTGTTTTTCGATCACAGAAATTGTCGCCTACGAAATTCTTGGCCTCGCCGAGCCGGGCAAGGGCGTCGACCTTGTGAAAAGCGGGGCGACAACGCTGCCGGCAGGTGCGTCCAGAAAAATCCAAAGCGCCGTTCCAAATTCCAGTGAACGCGGGCGGCGGTCTGATCGGTGACGGTCATCCTGTCGGCGCGACCGGCGTTCGCCAGGTGTTCGAAGCCTATCAACAGCTGACCGAACAAGCCGGTGCGCGCCAGATCGAGAACGCGAAGCGGTTTCTCACGTTCAACATGGGCGGCAGCCTAACGACTTCGGTCGCCATGCTCTGGGGCCGCGGCTAAATCCGGGCAGCCATGGCGTCTGACACAGACGCCGCTAACATCGGACAGATGAAGGTTCCGTTCACGCTTGGAGAAGTCGGCCACTTTGGACTGGCTGTGCGCGATCCGAAGAAGAGCGCGAAGTGGTTCGAGCGTGCTTTGGGTTTGCGGAAAGAATTTGAATTCGAAAACGGCGTGGCGGTTGGAAACGACTACGTCACGATCGCGTTGTTTAAAGGAAAACCGTCGCCGGAAACGATTGATCACATTTCATTTCATCTGCCGAACATGGCGACGCTGCGAAAGGCGCTCGCTCATTTGAAGAAGGTCGGCGTCGATATTGAAGATCCCGGTGACGAAATCGGTCCGGAAGCGCCGGGCTCGAAAAACATGGGCCTGTGGTTCGAAGATCCCGATGGCTACCGCTGGGAGCTAAGCGTGCTCGGCGGAAAATAGGTGCTCCAAGGAGTGACGGCTTCCCAGCCGTGATCTTTTTCCGACGGCTTGGAAGTCGTCATTGCTTGAAGAGTGATCGCGGATTGTTCACGTTGCGTCGAAGTCAGCGAATGAACAGCTCCACGATCACCGTTGCTCAGAGTAACGCCTTTGTAACGACTTTCGATCTGTCGCCGACCGATAGCGGCCCACTGGATGGACTGCGCTTTGCTGTTAAAGACACAATCGATGTAGCCGGTTTCAAAACCGGTTGCGGTAATCCGACGTGGCGCGATTCCCATCCCGCCGCAGTAGTCCACGCTGTGTGTGTAGAGCAACTTTTGCACGCGGGTGCCCGCTGCGTTGGGAAAACCATTTCGGACGAGTTGGCTTTCAGCCTGCTGGGTGAGAATCACTTTTACGGCACGCCTCTCAACGCGCACGCGCCGGATCGCGTGCCGGGTGGATCGTCGAGCGGATCGGCTTCCGCCGTTGCGTGCGGGTTGGTGGATTTTGCGTTGGGAACGGATACGGGCGGCTCTACCCGCGTTCCCGCGAGCAATTGCGGAATCTGGGGCTTCCGACCGTCGCATGGCTTCGTATCGGTTGCTGGCGTGAATCCGCTAGCGCCATCGTTCGACACCGTCGGCATCCTCGCGCAGAACGCTGATGTGCTGGCAAAGGTGGGACTCGTTTTGTTGGCCGCCGCGCCGGTGTCTTCAAATAAACCCGCGACGATTCATTTGATCCGAGAGGCTTTCGCCCTTGCCGACGCCGACGTTCAGCAAAGCTTTATCGGAGCCGCTGCAGCGGCTACGCGAAATATTCGGCGACGCTGTGCGGGAGTCATCGCTGCAAGAGCTGGTTGCTGACGACGCTGGACATAGCTTCGCGACATGGGTCGACAGCTTCTGCGTGATCCAATGGGCGGAGATCGAGAGTTGCCTTGGCGCGTGGATCGCTAACGCCAGGCCGGAGTTTGGCCCTGAGATAGCTGCGAGTTTTCAACTGATGAACGCAACTCGACCGGCGACGCGTCGCGGAGGCATTGCAACGACGCGAACAATATTGTCGAAGTTTGCACGAGTTTCTCGGACCGGACGATCTGCTGTGCATCCCAACAACACCCGCGCTCGCTCCTCGCAAGGGCGATCCACCCAGACGCAGTTCGAGTGGAAGCGGCTATTATCCTCGCACATTATCGCTGACGAGCGTTGCGGGGATGGGCCGCCTGCCGCAAGTGTCGCTCCCAATAGCCGATGCCGACGGCGTGCACCAGTGGGGTTGTCGTTACTCGCGAGGCATGGACAGGACTCATTCTTGTTGCAAGTGGCGACAGAATGTTGGTCGAGAAATACGTCTGCGCTGAACGACTTGTAGACGGCGCCGTTACATCGCCCTCCGCGCATCGGTTCATTCACGTGCGTAGCGCACGGCCAAGTGCCTGCATTGACACGATATTTAAGGGTCTTAACTTTTTCGTCCACCACAAAAATGAACACTTTTGCCTCTGAGAATGGGGACGGAAAAGCCTTCGTTTCGCACGCGCCGGGGTATTGGCCAGACACGGCTCCGGAACTCTGGAACGATTGGAAATGGCAGCTCAAAAACAGAGTTACCACCCTCGCGCAACTCGAGAAACATCTGGAACTGAGCGACGAGGAACGCAGCGGCGTTTTGCTGTCCGGCGACAAACTCGCGCTGGCCGTTACCCCACACTTTTTTAACCTGCTGCCGGCAAACAATCCGGATGACCCGATCAGGCGTCAGGTCATTCCGCGAATCGAGGAAACGTGGGCGTCGCCTTACGACATGGCCGACCCTTGCGGCGAAGATTCGCACATGCCGGTGCCGGGTTTAGTGCATCGGTATCCGGATCGTGTTCTGTTCCTGGTGACGGATCGTTGTGCGAGTTACTGCCGCTATTGCACACGGAGTCGAGTGGTTAGCGGAGTTGGCGAACAGGAATTTCACACCAATTTCGAGGAGGCGTTCCGTTATCTCGAAGCACACACCGAAGCTTACGCGATGTGCTTCTGAGTGGTGGCGACGCGTTGATTTTCAGCGATGACAGGCTCGAGAAGCTCTTGTCGCGGTTGCGCACGATCAAGCACATCGAATTTCTTCGCATCGGCACGCGGGTGCCGATTTTCCTGCCGCAACGAATCACGCCCGAGTTGTGTGCAATGCTGGCGAAATATCATCCGCTCTGGATGAGCGTGCACGTGAATCATCCGCGCGAGCTCACCATCGAGGTAAAACAGGCGTTGGAGCGTCTCGCCAACGCCGGCATTCCTTTGGGCAACCAGAGTGTGTTACTCGCAGGCGTTAATGATGACGTTGAGATCGATGAAGACTCTCGTGCATAAGCTGCTGATGTGCCGCGTCCGCCCCTATTACGTTTACCAATGCGACCTGATCAATGGCTCCTCACACCTGCGCACGTCGGTTGCCAAAGGCCTCGAGATCATTGAGGCGCTGCGCGGCCACACCACTGGTTACGCTGTGCCGCAATTCGTCATCGACGCTCCCGGCGGCGGCGGCAAAGTGCCGATCAATCCCGGTTACATCCTCTATCACGACAACGAAAAATCGTGATCCGGAATTACGAAGGGAAAATCTTCGAGCTACCCCGAGACCGGGAACGAGAACCTGCAGTTCGCGCCGCAGCGCGAGTACTCACGACGAGTATCTCTACCGTAAGTGGTTGCCATTCCGAGCAATCCTGAATTCCTAGCAAAAAGCGTCTCGCCTTTCCTGTAGCTGCTCTTTGCGCCGGGTCATCACAGGACGATTCTTTTGTAATTTTGCGCTCGACTGTTGTGTAAACTTTACGCTTGCGTATTAAAGATCGCGGCGTGTAAAGTCCCGCACTTTCGTTCCTCTCCAACCATTTCAGCTGTATGAATCAACGTTTAATTTCGGAAATTGGCCGCACCCAACGGCTTGACATTATTAACTCCCTCAAGCGCACCAAGGGCATGTCTGTCAACGAGCTCGTGGAAAGAATGGGCATGAGCTATATGGGCATCAAACAGCATTGCATTACGCTGCATCGCGACGGGTATCTGGATACCTGGCGACGGCCACAAAAATGGGCAGACCGGAGATGGTCTATCGCCTTACGCGCCGCACGCATGATCTTTTTCATGCCGACAGCCACCAGTTCACGCTGGACTTATTGAAAGCAGCCGAGGACATCTACGGACCGAACGCGCCGGAGAAGCTACTTTACAGCGTTTTCAAGAAGAAGACCGCGGCGCTGAAAGCCAAGGCGAAGGGAGAGACCGTCGCGGAACGCGCGAAGTGGCTTGCGACACGTCCGCGATGGCGAAGGCTATATGGCTGAGTTCTTGAACAACGAGAAAGACGGCGGCCCCCAAATTCTTGAGTGTCATTCCCCGCTTCTCAACGTGCTGGAGCAGCACTCGATCGTGGGCCGGTTCGAGCAGGACATGTTCGAAGCCGTGTTAGGGACGCGTGTCCGCCGCGAAGTGAATCGCAACTCAGGTCTGTACGAGTGCGCGTTTTACTTCTCCGCGTAACTAAGTCGCGGCAATAGCTCAGGCTTTCAGCTGAACGCTGCGCGGTTGCGCGCCAGGTCGCCGCGCCATCGGCGAACAATCGGATTTATCCTTTCGCTCGATGTGAATCTCGGTTGATTGGTGGCGCATGGCCCGGGCGTTTCCATCGGTGGTGATCGACAACGTGCAGCCGCTGATTGATTGCGGCCGTTCCCCGATCAAGCGCATCGTGGGCGAAGATCTCGTAGTCGAAGCCGACATTTTCAAGGATGGCCACGACGTGGTTGCGGCGGTTCTGAAGTGGCGTGTTGTTGGCAAGCGGGCGTGGCGGGAAACGCCGATGATTTTTGTTGATAACGATCGCTGGCGCGGCGTGTGCACCCTCTACGATCAGGCCATTCACGAATACACAGTCGAAGCATGGACAGACACGTTCCGCAGCTGGCAGCAAGAGTTCGCAAAGAAATTTGAGGGCGGGATTTCCGATCTGCGCAGCGAAGCGTTGGAAGGCGCAGCAATTGTGAAAGGGGCCGCGAGTCGTGCGCGTGACCGAGCGGACTCCGCGCGTCTGCGCGAATTTGCCGAGCAAATCGTCACCGGCGCGAATTCAGAAATTTACGCCATCGCGAAGTCAGGTGAGCTGGAAGTACTTATGGCCACCTACCCGGATCGCGCGGATGCCACGCAATATGAGCCGGTTCCCCATGTCGTGGTCGATCGCCCGGTGGCGTTGTTCGGCGCGTGGTATGAATTTTTCCCGCGCTCGGCAGAGGGCCACGGGGATCGCGGATCGACCTTCCGGGATTGCTTGCCGCGCGTGGACGACGCAAAGGCAATGGGGTTCGACGTCCTTTATTTTCCACCGATTCATCCGATCGGCGGGACTAGTCGCAAGGGTCGGAATAACGCGGTCACTTGCGAACCAGGCGATCCGGGAGTGCCATGGGCGATCGGCGGCGAGGCCGGCGGACACAAAGCGGTGGAACCTTCGTTAGGCACACTCGAGGATTTTGATTGGCTGCAAAGGAAGTGCGCAAACGCGGAATGGAAATCGCACTCGATTTCGCGATTAATTGCTCGCCTGATCATCCAGTACGTCAAGGAACATCCCGAGTGGTTCTACAAACGGCCGGACGGCACGATCAAATTCGCGGAGAACCCGCCAAAAAATACGAAGACATTTATCCGATAAACTTTCGATGCGAAAACTGGCGCGAGCTCTGGGCCGAGATGAAGAGCATCGTGCTGTTTTGGGCCGAGCGCGGTGTGCGGATCTTTCGCGTGGACAATCCGCATACGAAGCCGGTCGCCTTCTGGGAGTATTTGATCGAAGGCGTTCGCGAAAAATATCCCGACGCGATTTTTCTCGCCGAAGCGTTCACCAGGCCAAAGATGATGAAAGCGCTGGCCAGAGCAGGGTTTAACCAGAGCTACACCTATTTCACGTGGCGAAATTCGAAGCAGGAGCTGATCGACTATTTCACCGAGCTTACGCAGACTGAAATGAGCGAATATTTTCGGCCTAACCTCTGGCCGAACACGCCCGACATCCTGCCGTATGCGCTTCAAGAGGGCGGCCGCCCTGCGTTCATGATTCGGGTGCTTATGGCGGCAACGCTTTCGCCGCTTTACGGAATCTACAGCGGATACGAGCTGTGCGAGAACGAGGCGTTGCCGGGTCGTGAGGAGTATCTCGATTCCGAGAAGCTACCAATTCAAGGAGCGCGATTGGAATGCGCCCGGAAACATCAAGGATTGGATCGCGCGCATAAACCAAATCCGGAAGCAGAATCGCGCGCTTCAGATGTTCACGAACCTGCGTTTCTATCCCGCCGATAACGACGCAATTTTGTTCTACGGCAAGATGACTCCCGCGCGGGACAACATCATCCTCGTGGTGGTGAATCTTGATCCATTTCGCAAGCAAAATTCGTTTGTCCATGTGCCGATTGAGGAATTTGGGCAGATGGGAACCGACGAGTATCAGGTGCACGATTTGTTGAACGATGCGCGTTACACCTGGCGCGGCCGGCAAAATTACGTTGAACTGGATCCCGAAATTCAACCCGCACACATTTTTCTCGTCCACCGCCAGTGACGAGTTCGCAGCGAAGTCAACCTCGCCGGCTCCAGGAGAGAGGCAACTAACAAAGCGAATGTATGAACAATTTGCTGAAAATGTACCTCTAATCCTCAACGCTGGCCCTGAGACCCATTTGCATCGATGTTTCGCTCCGCATATCATTACAAAATTTCTGGCATGAAGATTTGGGTTGTCCTCTTTGCCGCGCTGGGGAGCGCGTCGCCTCTGCTCGCGCAGGAACCCACGCCGCCGCTGGTGCCGCAGCACTCCGCAGACGGTGCTGGAGACGCTTGTCAAAGCGGGTCCGGTGATGATTCCGATGTTTTTATTGTCAATTTTTTTCGTCGCGCTTGTGGTCGTTTACTTCCTGACGATCCGGCGCGGAGCGGTCGTTTCGAGCGGTTACATGGCGACTGCCGATGCGCTCCTGCGTAAACGCGATTATCTCGGGCTGCTGGCTGTTTCCAACCGGCATGGAGAAGCGATCGCGCGCGTCGTGCAAAAGATGCTCGATTTCACAACCAAGAATCCACACGCGGATTTGCAGCACGTCCGCGAAATCGCCGAGACGGAAGGAACACGCGTCGCTGCGAGTTTGAACAACCGCGTAATTTACCTGGCAGATATCGGGATGATTGCGCCATTGCTGGGTTTGCTGGGCACGGTTTTTGGAATCATTCGTTCCTTCGGTGCCTTAGGTGCTGATATGGGGTCAGCGCGTTACGTGGCGCTCTCGCGCGGGATTAGTGAAGCGCTGGTCAACACCGCTGCGGGCCTGGCGATCGGCATTCCGGCCATGATTTTTACGCCTTCTTCCGCGGCAGGTCGCAGAAATTGATCTCGGAGCTCGAGGCTGCTTCGACGCACGTTCTGGCATTGCTTTCATTGCAATACGGCAGACGTGCTGAGCGAGCGCCTGCTCTGATCGAGGACGAGCTGTAAAACTCGGCTGCTATCATGAACCTCCGCGGACGCGCGCCTTTGCATCATCCCGGCATTCAGCTTGCGCCGCTGGTCGATGTGTTGCTGCTTCTTCTAATCTTTTTCCTGCTCACGTGGAATGCAGCGCGCACCGAAAACGAGCTCGACGTGAAAGTGCCAAAGGCGTCGGCGGCGAAGGAGAAGTCAGCGCCGATCGGGGATGTGATCGTCAATGTTAAGGCGGATGGCAACGTGGTTGTGAACCGCCGCACGCTGACCAGTCCCGAGCTCCAGGAATTACTGAAAGGCATGGTTCAACTGAATCCCGAACAAGCGGTGGTGATTCGCGGCGACGAAGCCGGCGCCTACAAAAACATCGTCGAGGTGCTGAACATCTGCACCGAAGCAGGGATAACCAACGTAGCTTTCGCCACGGCAAGATGAACATCACGCGCGGCGCGGCCAGTCTTTTGGACTGGCGATGCTGCTTTGCACCGCGAGCATCGCCATCGCTCAATCGGAGCCGGAAGTGCGCCGGGCTCGTCCGGTAGATGAACCGCCTGTTCGGCGCGCGGTCCCGGCAGACGAATCAATCGACAAAGTTCTCCGCTCTTTAAAAGACGACGTTTCGGAACCATCGTCGCGCGAAACTGAAGGGGCGGATCAGCGTCAACTCGACTACGCCAACGGCTTGTTCACTCGCAAATTGTACGACCTGGCGATCCCGGAATATCAAAAGTATCTCGACGACTACCCGGGACGCGCTGGCCGGGCGAATGCTTATTTCTCGCTTGGCGAATGTTATCGAAACCTCCATCGCGATTCGAATGCTCGTACCAATCTACAGAAAGTGCTCACCGAGTACGGCGACAGCGAATTCGCCGGGCCAGCGGCATTCGCGCTCGCGGAGATGGCGTTCACAGATAAAGACTACGCCACGGCGCTCCCGCTTTTTCATCGTTCCGCGGCCAAATCGAAGGAACCGGCGGTGGCGCTTTCGGCGCGCTATTTCGAAGCGCGCTGCCTTGAAGCTCTCGGCAAGAAAGACGAAGCCGCCGATATTTACGCGCAGGTCGCCGAGGCGGGGAATCCAAATCCGTATCGCGAAGATGCACGAGTGACGGCAGCATCCATCTTCGCCGCACGGGGAAAAAGCTCGATGCGCTGAAGCATGCGAAGCGCTGGCTAACGAGGCATCGAAACCGGCATTAAAAGCAGAGTGTGCGGTGCGTGGAGGCTTGATCGCGCTAGAACTTGTCCAAGCGGACAAAGGCAAGATGGACAAGGCCATGGCGGATCGAGCCGCCGCATTGTTTCAAAAGGGGCGCACTCTGCCTGAAGCGGGAAAGTTCCGTGCGATCGCGCAAGTCGGTCTTCGCCGATTGCAATACCAGACTGGTCAGTACACGCAGTTGCTGGCCGATTATAAAAAGGAATTGGACAAGCTTCCTGAGGCTGCGCAGGCAGAAGTGTTGTTGCTCGCCGCAAACAGTGAACGCCAACTTGGCCATCCAAAGGAAGCCGACACGCTCTATCGCCAGATCACCGCAAAGTACCCGGATCGCGAGGAAGCAAAGGACGCCGCTTACCAGCAGCTGATCAACGTCTATAACTCGGATCCGTCGGCGCTCTCCGCGGCGGTGGACCAATTCCTCGCAACGAACCCCACAAACGAACGCGCCGATCAAGCGAAGTTGTTAAAAGCCGAGGCGCTTTACAAACAGCAGAACTACACAGATGCAGCGTCACTGTACGGCGAGCTGCGCGCGTCTGAGCTTTCTCCGCGGCTGCGCGCGGAAGCGGCGTACAAACTTGGGTTGTGCCACGTCCAGACGAAAAACACTCCCGGCGTCATCGAAGCCTTTACGTATTACCTGCAGACGTTTCCCGACACTCCGCAAATTCCGGCCGCCCTGGCTCAGCGCGCTTTGGCTTACGAGCAGAGCAAAAACTACACTGCTGCGCTTACGGATCTAACCATTATCCTTGCCAAATACCCGAAGGCGCACGAGCGCGAGGCGGCGTTGCAGTTGAAGGCTTTGATTCTCGGGCAACAGGACAATACCAAAGGGATGGTCGACACTTTTCGGCAGCTCCTGAAGGAATTCCCCAAGAGTTCTGTCGCGGCGCAGGCGCACTACTATATCGGGAAAACCGCGTTCGAGGCGAAGGATTATAAGACGGCATTGACCGCGCTGAACACTGCCCGCCAACTGAACAAGGAGCAGTACTTACAATCTGGCGTCCGTTCGGATCATTCTTTGCCAGTTTTATTTAAGAGATCGGCCTGCGCTCACCAAAGAAGTGAACAATTTCATGGCGGAAAGCCCGAACGCCAATGTGCCGCCGGAGGTTTTGGAATGGCTCGGAATTGAATATTACAACGAGAAAAATTTCCAGGCCGCGGAAAAATATCTCAGCGCGCTTCGAAAAACGGACAACGCAGGCAAGGTTAAACCCGATTACCTTATTTTATCTCGGCGACGCGGCTACGAAGCTGAAAAATTTGCCTGAAGCCGAGGAAGCGTTCGCGAAGTATCTGCAGACTGCCAAAGATCCGGCGGGTAAGGCGAAAGTGTTACTGACGCTCGGCGCCGTTAAGATCAGCGCTCATAAACCCGATGAGGCGCAGAAGATCGCTGAAGAAATCATGGTGCTGCAACCCGAGGGCCGCGTAAACGCGGAAGCGCGCCTGCTCGCCGGTGAAGTCCAGCTCGAGCGCGGGAACTTCGATGACGCTGGCAAAGCTTTTAAAGGCGTCGCTCTGCTTTATGACGATCCAGCCATCACTCCGCGCGCGCTGGACAAAGCCGCGGTGGCATTTCGCCAAGCGGGTAACACCGAGGAAGCAGACCGCCTCTCGCGCGAGCTGCGCGAACGTTATCCGAATTACGTCAGCGGGTAGTCGAGGGTGAGCATCGTCCCCGAGCCGCCGCTACTTAGGGACAATCGCGATGCCCTAGGGACCGTCGCCGACTTTGATGCGGCGCAGTTCCTTGCGCGCTTTCAGATCGACAACGGAGACGTCGTTTGATGCGCCGTTGGCGGTGTAGAGTTTTCGAGCCTGCCGGGATCGAGCGCGATTCCCCAGACGCGATTTCCGACGGGAACGGTTGTCGCTAGTTCATTCTTTTGCGTGTCGATGATCGCAATGGCGTTGCCGCGGCCAGTTGAGACGTAAAGCTCTTTTCCGTCACGCGAGACTGCGGTGCCCATTGGCAGCGATCCTGTCGGCAGTTGGATTTTCGACAACAATTTGTGGGATCGCGCGTCTATCACGGCGACATAGCCGCCGTTCTCACAAGCGGCACGCGCGCGCACCATCAGATGAAAATGCGACGGACCGCGGCCGACCGCCGGTTTCGATAGTTGCGATCACCCGTTGTTGATCGGGGTCGATCGCAAACACTTCGCCTTTTCTTCGCAGGTGACGTACACTTCGCCGTTTGCTGGATTGACGCCCACGCCTTCCGGCTCTTCGGAAACTTTTATTCTCCCGCGCGATTGTCCCGAATCGAGGTCGACAATGGACACGCTCGCGTCGTCTTCATTTGCGATGAATGCGAATTTTCCGTCTTTGCTGATCGCGAATTGCTCAGGGTCCGATCCGACATGCCACCGATCTATCAATTTGCGCGCCGATGGATCGATGACTCCGAGAGCGTCGGCGCGTTTGTCCGCGGGCGCGCGATTTTCATCCAGGCCGGGCGCCATACGCGGCGAGCCGCTTAACGTGACAAAGACCCGCCGGCCATCGGGCGTCGCGTGAATGCCGCGCGGCCGTTTGCCCACTGGAAAGGTTCCGACGACGCTCATCTGTGGCTCCATCAATGACCGTGACATCGCCTGAGCGTTCGTTGCTTACGAACACGAGATAGCTCGGCGGTTCAGCGCGCGTCGCGGCTGCGAAAAGAACCCAAAGGAGCAAAGAGACAAACAGGCGACGCATATGCGTGACGCGCATATCTCCATTGCGGGCAGAAGCAACCGCTTTCGCGTTGAGCGTTGTAGCCGGGATCGGTGCGATCCCGGCCTGACTCGGTTACTACACATTCGACCTGGTCGGCATCTACCGATTCTGGCTACAAACTGAACGAGTGCATAAGCATCTCGCGCCGGCTCGAACGCGTCTGGGTCGATTCGGCCGATTTGCTTCATTACCACATGCACCTTCGAACGACGAGCGATTCTAGTGCTCGAAGTGACATTGCAGCGATACTCGATCGCAAGAATGGCGGACTGCGCATGATCGCCATGGCTGGGCGATCGGGCGCTATGTCATCATGCCGGACCACGTGCATTTCTTTTGTCGTGCAGAGCTAGCGGCTAAACCGCTGCGAATCTTTATGCAGAAATGGAAGCAGTGGACGAGCAAACGAGTGGCGCGCGAGGTCGCTGCAATCGGGATTGGTGATCCCGACCTGAAACAGAGTGGAACGGTCTGGCAGGAAGAATTCTTCGACCATGTTTTGCGCTCAAGCGGAGAGCTACAGCCAGAAATGGGAATACGTAAAAGAGAATCCAGTGCGTGCTGGATTGGTGAGAAGTCCGATGACTGGCCATTCCAGGGCGAGATCGAGTCGTTAATGTTGTAGCCTGCTTCCCGACCGGGATCACCGATCCCGGCTACAACGGTGGCTTGCTCGCTTTGTGGCAAGCGTTGGACGTTTGGTCTCATGCATCCGCACGACAAGCTTTTCATTCCCGGTCCAGTTGAAGTTTCCGAAAAAACCTGGGCGGCGTTTTCGCGTCCGTTGATTGGACATCGCAGCGAAGATTTTCGGAATCTTTACCGCGAGATTCATCCAAAGCTTCAGACGTTGTTCGGCACAAAGCAGCCGGTGTTTCTTTCCACGTCGTCGGCGTGGGGCGTCATGGAAGCGTCGATCCGCAACCTGGTCGATCGCGGCGTGCTTTGCTGCATGTGCGGCGCGTTTTCGGACAAATGGTTCGATGTCGCGAAGCGATGCGGGAAAAGCGCGGAACCGCTTCAGGTGGAATGGGGAAAGCACATCGACCCGAAGGATCTCGATCGGCAACTAGCCACTGGAAAATTCGATACCGTCACGTTGACCCACAGTGAAACCTCGACCGGCGTGATGAATCCGCTCCCCGAAATTTGCTGCGTCCTGGCCAAATATCCCGATGTCGCGCTCATCGTTGATACCGTGTCGTCGTTTTCCGGAGTGAAGATCGAGATGGACGCGCTCGGGATCGACGTGATGCTCACCGGAGCGCAAAAAGCGCTCGCGCTGCCGCCGGGCTTTTCGTTGTTCTCCGTTTCGGAGAAAGCGTTCGAACGGGCCGACAAAGTTGCCGAATCGCGGATTTTATTTCGATTTCCTGGAGTTCAAGAGCGAGCAGGCGCAATGGATGACGCCGAGCACGCCGAGCATCGGACACGTTCACGCGCTCCGAGTTCAAGCTCGATGAAATTTTCGAGGAAGGCCTCGAAGCGCGTTACGCTCGTCACGCACGCACGAATGCGCTCGTGCACGATTGGGTGCGCCGCGCGGGATTCGATTTTTTGCCGAGGAAGGGTTCCGCACGAAGACGCTCACCTGCGTGAAAAACAATAAAGGCATCGACGTTCTGGACTTCGCGAGAAGGCTGCGGGAAAAACATCATTTGGTGATTGATCCCGGTTACGGCAAGATCCGCGGGCAAACTTTTCGCCTGTCGAACATGGGAGACGAGACAGAGCAAACTGTTTCGCATTTGCTGGCGTGCCTCGACGATGTTCTGTAGGGAAGCTGATAGCTTCCTCTCCAAAGCTCCGTATGCCGGCAATTGAAGCGTCCAAACTGACCAAGATCTATCGGACTTACCGCAAAGAGCGCGGCCTCTGGGGCGCGGTGAAAGGTCTCGGGTGGCGGCGGTACGACGAAACGCGAGCGGCTGATCAGGTCACATTTCAAATCGAGGAAGGCGAGTTTGTCGGATTCCTGGGCCCGAACGGAGCCGGGAAAACTACTGTGCTCAAAATGCTTTCCGGCTTGCTGAACCCGACTTCAGGCGAGGCGCGCGTGCTCGGCTTTGTTCCCTGGGAAAGGCGCAACGAAATGAAACGGCAGTTCAGTTTGCTGATGGGACAAAAGAATGCGCTTTGGTGGGATCTCCCGGCGCAGGAATCGCTCGAACTGAACCGCGCGATCTACGGCATCGACCGCGAGCGGTTTAAGAAAGTCGTGGACGGATTGTCGGAACTTCTGGAGGTGCGGGACAAAATGAACGTGATGGTGCGCGAGCTGTCGTTAGGCGAACGAATGAAAATGGAGCTGATCGCGGCGCTCATTCATGAGCCGCGTGTGTTATTTCTTGATGAGCCGACAATCGGTCTGGACGTGGTTAGCCAAAAACGAGTTCGCGAATTTTTGCGCATCTACAATGAGGAGCATCGCATCGTCACACTGCTCACCAGCCATTACATGCAGGACATCGAGGCGTTGTGTCATCGGGTGTTGGTGATCGACCACGGCAAAATCTTTTTCGACGGCCCGCTGGCAGAGATCGTCGATCGCTTTTCAGGCTATAAGATTCTGAGTCTTACTTTCGAAACCGAAGGAACACGCGATCTGTCCGCGTTTGGCGAAATCATCGAACAAACACCTGTCTCGGTGCAATTGAAGGTTCCACGCGCAAAGGTTACGGAAACCTGCCGGCAAGCTTCTCGAGGCGTGCGACGTCAGCGACATAAACGTGCAGGAAGTGCCGGTAGAAGACGTGATCCGCCAGCTGTTCGGTGAAACACACGAAGATCGTCCTGGATCCGGTGTGCTGGCCGCGGAAGCTGCACCTGTCAGTTAGCGACGCCGCACCGCTTGTCATTCTGAGCGGAGCGAAGAATCTCAGATCATTTCTTTGGACGCGACGGTCTGCCCAACATCCAGAGATGTTTCGCTTCGCTCAACATGACAGGTCACGGAACAACATCAGCAAAACTCGGCAGGATGCTCTTTTCCATTGCGTCGCGGAATGTCGGATAATCCGGAGTCCAGCCTAACTGATGCAATTTGGCGTTGCTTCACGTTTGTTGGTGTCGCCGCGTTTGCGGGGTTGCTCGGATTTTCTGGTCGGCGGAAGAGGTCGATTCAGCCTCTGGGCAAGCCAGCCGTAGCATTCGCTTTGCAAAAGTGGTTCATCGTCAACGACGTTGTAAATCTGTGCGGACGTCCTGTGCTTCACGATTTAACAAAAGAAAGAGCGCGGACGCGATATCGTCCCGATATGCCTGATTAACAAAGCGGTCGCTGTTTGGATCAATGGTGGCCGTGCCGTTTAGGAATTTGCTCAACAGCGCCGAACGTCGCGGCCCGTAGATCCCGGCGAGCCGCGCTACGATCCCGCCTTTTCGAGGACTAACTTTTCCACTTCTAAAAGGATCCGGCTGGTTTCCCGGAGTGGTTTTGTCTCGCTTTCTTCCGTTACCCACGAACCGTCGCGCTGCGCATAAACGCTGGTGCTGCTTGTAAACAGAATTTTTGCCTTAGGAAAAGTTTCGAGGAGATGGCGCGCGCCGTTGAGGTAAATCTCACGATAGGCTTCCGCATCACCGCCACGCGAGCTGGCGCAATGGATCACTGCATCGAATGCTCCTGCGCGTTTAGCAACCTCACCGCGTTGTGAGACATCGAGCACGCGGATGGAATACGGCTTTACTGAAAGCCGCGCTGCCGATTCTTTCGAGTGCACCCAACCTTCGACGTTCCAGCCGGCGGAATGAAACAAATCGGCCGTCGCCTCTCCGACGTAACCGCATCCTGCGATCAAAATTCGCGGCATGACTTCTGTAGAGTCACGCTGTCCTCAGCGGAGAATCCAATCCGCGATGCCCGATGCGCTGAGGACAGCGCACGCTACAGCAGCTTCCGGCTTAAGCTGTGGCGGCCGTGATTTCAATTTCGTCAAACACGTTTTTCTGAAGGGCCCGAACTTGTTTCAGCCTGATTAATTCGAGGAGCGCGAGAAAGGTGACAACCACTTCGATTCTGGATGCAGCGCCGCTAAACAAATCAGAAAAGCGGAAGCGAGTGCCGGTCGCGACGCGCTGCAAAATCGAATCGATCTTTTCCGACACACTAAAACGTTCACTGAAGATTTCCTGCATGTCCTGGCGCGCTTCCATTCGTTTTATCACGGTTTGGAAGGCACTGATGAGCTGGAAAATTCCAACTTCGCCCAGGCGCAACGGTTCCTGCAGATCTGGCGACGATCCGGCTTCCCGGATGAAGATCCTCTCTTGTTCGAGCGCACGTAGATTGAGTTCCGCGGCGGCTTCCTTGAATTTTTATACTCGATCAGTTGCCGAATTAATTCCCAACGAGGGTCGTCCTCCGCGGCATCTTCTTCGGGAGGCTGTTGATCGCGCGGCAGCAGGCTTCGGCTCTTTAGATAAATGAGGTTGGCCGCCATCACGATGAATTCGCCCGCCAGCTCAATGTTCAGCTCTTTGAACGCTTGGAGATACTCGAGTGCTGGCTGGTGATCCGCTCGAGCGAAATATCGTAGATGTCGATTTCGTCCTGTTTGATCAGGTATAGCAACAGATCGAGCGGCCCTTCGAAGACCTCGAGCTTAACCTTGTAATCGGCATCCATCTCTGCGCGGCCCGACTCTACAGGCAAGCACGAGCCAAAGTAAATCGTTTCGGCACGACTAGGCCGCCAACACGACGCATCCGGGCGGTCGCATCCTAATCGGTCTCGTTACGCGGGAACGTTGCGATGGATCCAGACGCTGTTCACCAGGCCCAGGCCGAACATGATCACCAGCACGAACGAGCCGCTGTAGCTGATTAATGGCAATGGCACGCCGGTGATTGGCAGCATTGCGATCGTCATTCCTACGTTTTGGAAGATGTGCGTGAAGATAAGCGCAGTGACGCCTATGACGAGAAGAAGACCCAATTGGTCTCCGGCGAAAAACGCGACGAAAAGACACGTTAACAGAAGCAAGGCAAACGCGCCGATGAGAACTATTCCGCCGATAAATCCCCATTGCTCGGCAACGGCCGAGAAAATGTAGTCATTATGCACAGCTGTCGCCGGCAGAAACCCGAGCTCGATCTGGGTATTCGGCGCCTTGAACCCTTTTCCGGACCAGCCTCCTGAGCCAATCGCGATCATCGATTGATTAATCGCCCACGCCGAACCCTGCTTATCGATGTCGGGATGGGTAAAAGCAGTGATCCGTTGTTGCTGGTACGGTTTGAGGCCGAAATTAATGGCAATCGGGATGAACGCGATTGCGATGAGAATGATGCAAACCAAATACACGCAGTGGCAGGCCGGCGACGAACCACAATGCAAACATCACAGGGACCCAAATAATGACTTCTCCCAAGTCTGGTTGCATGAGGATCAAAAGACATGGCGCACCCGCAATCGCTCCGGAGAGCAGTAATCGCAGTGCCGGATGCATTTGGCGAAACTGGGTCAGGAACAGCGCCAACACCATAATCCCTGCTACAACCGCAAGCTGCGCGGGCTGAAAATTGATTGGTCCCAGATGCAGCCAGCTGCGCGCTCCATAAACTTTGACCCCGATGAACTTGGTCAAGATTAGAAACACGATGCCGGCCAGGTACATCGGCAGGGCGCCCCAGCGAATCCACCGGTAGTGAACCAAACTGGTCACCATGAACGCGAAGACACCGACGCCCACCCAGTTTGCTTGTTTCCGCCAGAAGTCGGCGGCATACGCGTCGCTGCGCGTGGAAGTCGCGCTGTAGATTGCCACGACGCCAAAAACAGCGAGGGCCAGCATGATCAGTAATAGAAGCCAATTTTGGCCAAGCAATTTTCGGAGAAAAGGCGTCATTCGCTGTCCTTGATCGGTTTCGGTGATCTTTCCGGAAACTTGGAACGATTATACGCAGTTTGCGTTTGCCGCAAAACGTTGAATCCCGAAGAGCGCGAGACCCGCGTAACCACTTCGCGGCAGAGGTAAAATTTGTCGGTAGCTCAATGTTATAGCGAACAGCGTTGAGCTCGTTCGGCGCTTTGCTCCGTCGACTCCATTTAACAGATTGAACACCAGTAATTTACAACAATTTCGTGTCAAAATGGGTGCTTCGCTTGTCACTGGATTTAGAGACCGCTACATTACTCTTCTCGCGTTCAATTTTGGGAGCATGGCAATGGCTAGGAGAAAGAAAACAACCAAACGAAAACTGGCGCACCCTAAATTGCCGATGCAGCAGCAGTTAAATTTGCGCCACGAAGGAACGCATTTCGATCTGCGCGCGATCTTTAATGATTTAAACCAGCGGCACTTTCGCAAGCGTCTTCGCGGCTACAAAGTGGTCTGGGGACGCCGGCGAAAACATCGACCGAGAGAACAATTCGTTTTTGGCACAATCCAGGAAGAAGATCGGGTGATTCGGATCAATCCTGCGCTGGACCAGCCGTTCGTGCCGCTGTGGTTTTTGCGATACGTGCTTTATCACGAGATGCTGCATTCAGTTGTGCCGGACGAAACGCTCTCGCGAAATCGCCGGCGAGTTCACACGGAAGAATTCAATCGTCGCGAGCGTCAAATTTCCCGGTTATCGGCGAGCACGCCGCTGGGAAGACGAGAATCTGTCGCGATTCTTGCGCTGAACCCAGCGCCGTTTGAGTTGTAGCCGCCTCGCTGTGCGAGGCGCGCGCGTCGTTCTCGCAGAGCGACGGCTACAGGGAGACGTCTTACTGCGTTTCCGTTACCTGTGGCCGGTAGGGCCTTTCAGACGGCGATGGCGTCGTCGCTACGTTCTTTTTGATCAGGAACCAAAGCGTCGTCGCCAGGAGAAGCGAGATCAACTTCGCGTGCCAGTTTTTCAGAATCACTCTCTTCATATTTGCTGTGCAATAAAATTTCGGAAATGCGCTGACGGAACGTCTCTGGAGTGAAATTGCGCTCGATTCGGCGCCGGTGACAAATGGAAATCGCGCCTGTCTCTTCGGAGACAACGACAGCGACCGCATCCGATTCCTCGGTGATTCCGAGCCCGGCGCGGTGACGTAATCCCAGGCTGCGGTCCAATGTTTCCCGCTGGCTCACGGGAAAGATGCATGCCGCGGCTGCGATTCGTCCGTTCCGAATGATCACTCCGCCGTCATGCAGTGCAGCCTTTGGATGAAAGATCGTCAGGATCAGTTCGACAGAAAACTCGCCGTCGATGATGACACCTGTTTCCTCGTAAACGCGAATCGACGTGTCGCGCTCGATCGCGATCAGCGCGCCGAACTGTTTGTTTGCCAACTGCGTCACCGCTTCTGCCAGATCGTGAACGGTTTCTCGTCTCTCGCTCGTGAGCGAGAAAATCGGATGTCCGCCAAGCGCAGCCAAGCCACGTCGCAGCTCCGGCTGAAAAATCACCACCAACGCGATGGCGAGGAAGACCGAGAAACTCCGGATGATCCATCCGATCACCACCAAATTCAGCAGCGTGGAGATCAGGGTCAGCGTAAGAAAGACAATCGCCAATCCCGTCAATACTTTCGCCCCGCGCGTTCCGCGGAAATAGAGGTAGCCGTAATAGATGGCCACCCACAGCAGAAGGATTTCCACCAGGCTCCGCCAGCATCTGAGCCACAAATCAATGAGTTGATGAATCATTTTGCCCTCTGCAGAATCGCTTCAGTTACCCGCAATGCATAAACATTCTCCTTCACATCATGAACGCGGAACACGTCCGCGCCCCGCGCGCGCAACAGCGCACTCAGCGCGAGGCCGGGTACGAGCCGGTCACTGATCTCCGGCGACCCGATCAACTTGCCGAGGAACGATTTGCGCGAAACACCAACCACCAAAGGTCGATCATGCGCGCGCAGCCGCTCCAACTGCGCGAGCAATTCGAGGTTGTGTTCGACCGTCTTCCCGAAACCAATGCCCGGATCAAACGCAATCGCCATGGGATCAATGTTTAAACCTATGGCGCGGGCATATTGTTGTCGAAAAAATTCAGAAATTTCTGCAACGACATCTGTGTAACGCGGCTGGATCTGCATCGTCCGGGGTGTTCCTTGCATGTGCATGATGATGAACGCCGATTTGGTTTCGGCAACGAGCGGCAGCATTTGGTCGTCTCCTCGCCCGCCGGTGACGTCGTTCACAATCGAAGCGCCCGCCTGAATCGCGGCGCGCGCCACCTCCGCTTTCGACGTGTCGATTGAAATGGGGACATCAAGCTTTCGGCGTAAGTTTTCTATCACTGGAATCACGCGACGCAGTTCTTCGTCAACAGTGACAGGTTCCGAGCCGGGATGCGTCGATTCGCCGCCGACGTCGATGATGTGAGCGCCTTCCGCTGCCATTTGTAAGCCGCGTTCTGTTGCTTTGTCTGCTGTGAGAAATTCACCGCCGTCCGAAAATGAATCCGGCGTTACATTTAACACTCCCATGATTAACCCATGGCGGGAGACGTCGAAGACGCGCTTACCGATTTTCCAGATTCTCTCGCGCATTACGAGTTGAGACTAACGCAGGGGACGCGTTTATTCGAAGGCACGCCATGGTAGCGCATGCGTCCCGCTTGCGATCTAGCAGTTCCCCGCAAGCCGGAGGCTCGCGCTACTTTTTCTCTTGCGTAGCGTCCAACGAATTCGCCCTGTGCGATGACATGACCTTTCATCGCGGCATCCACCTGGCTCCGCTTTGCACCAGAGCGCAAATCCAGTTCGCGATCGAGAGCGAAAATCTTGAACGAATACCGATGTGTGCCTGGGGGCGGACACGGACCGCTGTAACCTGATTTGCCAAAATCATTTGTGCCGTGCACGCCTTTTGGCGCACTGCCTTCCGCAATTGAATTGGTCTGTGGCGGGATGTTCCAGACCAGCCAATGAGTAAACAATCCGCTGGGCGCATCCGGATCATCGGCAATCAAGACAAGACTTTTCGCTTCCGGAAGGAACACCGGTTATTTGCAAAGGCGGGCTGGTGTCCGACCCGTCACATGTGAATTTTGATGGAATATTGCCACCTTCCTGGAAAGCAGAGCTTGTGATTTTCATCCTCGCTCCTTCTGCCGCGAATGAAGCGATCACCGCGAGTAATATCACGACTGCGCCACTAGTTATCGGCTTTCGCATTGTCAGACCTCCGATTGAAATCGCGCTAAATCGACAAACCTGAGCATATTGTTTCGCCCAAAATGAGCGCAAACGAAACCAAAGATTAGAGAACAAATTCTCGCGCTGCTGTCCAGGAAAGATTACCGGCCGCTGAACAAGATCGAGATCGCCAACAAACTTGGCGTGAGCGGCAGGGCACGAGTCGCGTTGCGCGGAATGTTGCGCGACCTCGAACGCGCTGGTGAGATCGCGCGAATCCGCAAGGATCGATACGTCTTGCCGGCTGAGGCTGACTTGGTTAACCGGCAAGTTATCGATCCATCCAGCTGGTTATGGGTTTCTCATCTCGGAAAAGCCGGGCCAGCCGGACGTGTTCATTGCGGCGGAAAACGTCGGCACAGCGATGCATCGAGATCGTGTCGTTGCGCGCATATCGCCTGAACCGCCTGCCGGGCGGATAAAAGGACGCCGCGAAGGGCGCGTGATTCGAATCCTTGAACGTGCTCACGACACGATCGTCGGTACGCTGCAGCGGTCACGGAATTTTTACTATGTAGTGCCGGATGATCCGCGTTTCGTGCACGATATTTACGTGCGTCCTGTAGCGGCGGTACAGGAAGACCGGCGGTCGGAGACCGCCGCGACGGTTGGTGACAAAGTCGTGGTGCGCCTCGACGACTGGCAATCGCGCCATGTGAATCCCGAGGGCGAAATCATCGAAGTGCTCGGCCCCGCGTCGGCGCCAGGCGTGGACGTGCTTTCGATTATTCGGAAGTATCATCTGCCGACGGAATTTCCGTCAGACGTGTTGGAGCAGGCGGAGCGTATTCCGGAAAGTGTTGATGCGCAGCAAATCGCCGAGACGCGAAGATTTGCGCAACCAATTCATCGTCACCATCGACCCCGACGACGCGCGGGATTTCGACGATGCCATTCAATGTGGAGAAGCTTGCAAATGGCGGTTGGCAGCTCGGCGTGCACATCGCCGATGTTGCGGCATACGTGGAGCCGGGCAGCGCGTTAGACCGCGAGGCGCGGCGGCGCGGCAACAGCGTTTATCTGCCAGACCGCGTCATCCCGATGTTGCCGGAGCGGTTGAGCAACGGTGTTTGCAGCCTCAAGCCGCAAGTCGATCGGCTCACGCACTCGGTTTTTATTCAGTTCGACAAACGTGGCGTGGCCAAGAGCGCGCGCTTTGCGCGGAGCGTGATTCGCAGTGCGCACCGCCTTACGTACAAAGAAGCATACGCGATTTTAAGCGTCGCCGCCTCGCGACCGATTGGGCGAACGGCTTCATCTTGCCTGGGAGCTTGCGGCGTTATTGCGGCGAAAACGATTCGAACACGGCGCGCTGGCGCTTGATTTTCCAGAGGTAAAAGTCTCGGTCGATGCGCACGGCAAACCAGTTCGATTGGAGCGCGTCGAGAACGATGAATCCCATCAGTTGATCGAAGAATTCATGCTGGTGGCAAATGAAGCGGTGGCGCGGGAACTGAAAAAGCGCGCAATTCCAACAGTCTATCGCGTTCACGAAAATCCAGATCCGGAAAAGCTCGGGAGAATACCGTGAGTTCGTGCTCGGTTTTGGTTACAAAGTTGGCGATCTGACGCACCGCGCTGAATTGCAGCGATTGCTTGCCGAAGTCAGCGGAAAACCCGAAGAGCAGGCGCTGAAGGTCGGTTTGCTGAAAAGTCTTAAACGCGCGCGCTATGATCCTCAGCCGCTCGGGCATTACGGTTTGGCAAAGACGAATTACTTGCATTTCACCAGTCCCATTCGGCGGTATGCCGATCTGGTCGTGCACCGTGCGCTTGGCAGCGACCCCGCCGCGCGTCGTTCGTACCGAATGGGCATGGCCGAAATCGCTTCTATCGCCGAACACATCTCAACAACCGAGCGAAATGCGGCCGAAGCCGAGATCGACGCAACGCAGATGAAAAAGCTCGAGTTTTTCCAACAGCAACTCGCCGGACGCAAGCCGCAGATCTTTTCAGCGACAGTTGTGGACGTCCGGAATTACGGATTAATGGTCGAATTACCCGACGCGCTCATCACGGGCCTTATCCATGTCTCATCGCTCACAGACGACTTCTATGTGTTTGAGCCTGCGAGGCGCCAGCTCATTGGCAGACGATCACGGAAGAGGTTTAGCGTCGGCGACAAGCTGTCGGTTTTTGTCGCCCGCGTCGATGTCTTCAAACGGCAGGTGGACTTCGCGATCGCACCGGCCACGGAAAGATCGAAGGCAAGCCGCCGATCGAAACGTTCCTCAAAGAACGCTTGAAGTTTGCCCGACGCTCGCAATTGGAAATGACGGGTGAACATTTGCGGCGATTACAAATCGCCGCTAAAAATGCTGCTATGACTGAAGCTACTGCCACTGTTGCTGCCCTGCCGTATTCGCGGACCAACCCTTTTCCCGCCAGAATGCTGGTCAACCGACGGCTGAGCGGGCCGGAATCGGAAAAGGACACGCGCCATTTTGAGCTCGATCTCACCGGGTGGGGATTGAACTTTGAGGTGGGCGATTCTGTCGGCGTGTGTCCAACGAATGATCCTGATCTCGTGGATGGAATTATTCGAGCGCTAGGCGCTACCGGCGATGCAAAGGTTCCGCGGCTGAAAGGCGAGCCGACAACGCTGCGAGAAGCCTTGCTGCGCGATTACAGCATCACCCAGCCGACACCAAAGTTCTTGAAGGCGATCGCACAGCGCGCCGACGCCGCGCCTACGCTGCAGTTATCTTCTGGCTCCGGACCGCAAACAGGATCTCCAGACGTATCTCTGGGGCATGGAAGTGATTGATTTTCTCATCGAGCATCCGTCCGTGCGCTTCACGGCCGGAGGAATTTGTCGGGCTGCTCTCGAAACTGCAGCCGCGACTGTATTCGGTCGCTTCGAGCCTGAAGGCGTTTCCCGATCAGAGTGCATCTGATTGTGGACGTCGTTCGTTACGAGAGTAATGGTCGCCTGCGCAAAGGCGTGGCCTCGTCATTTCTCGCCGAACGCGCGGACGACGTGCCGGTGCCGGTTTTCCCAAGCAACGCAAAACATTTTCATCTGCCGGAAAATCCCGATACGCCGATTATTATGGTGGGGCCCGGCACAGGTGTTGCGCCATTTCGAGCGTATTTGCAGGAACGCCAGGTCACCGGCGCGAAGGGAAAAAACTGGCTCTTCTTCGGAGCGCAGCACGTGAACTGCGACTTCGCTTATGAGGAGGATTTCGACACGTTCATGAAAGAGGGGATTCTCACGCGGCTCGACTGCGCCTGGTCACGCGATCAGGCTGACAAAGTCTATGTCCAACAACAAGCTGGCGGACAATGCGGCCGAGATCTGGAAATGGATCGACAGCCGAGGGCGCGCAGTTTTTCGTGTGCGGTGACGCGCGCCGCATGGCCAAGGACGTGGATGGGACCCTGCGCAAGATTGTCCAGGAGCAGGGCGGCAAGAGCGTCGATCAAGCGAACGAATACGTCGAGAAGCTGAAAAGCGAGAAGCGCTACAAGCGGGATGTGTACTAGAATGACGAAATCCGAATGACGAATGACGAAACAGTGATCGAAGCTTCGAGATGCGAAACCGACTGGTTGCGCGGCTAGTTCCGGTTTCGTCATTCCTTCGTCATTCGACATTCGTGCTTCGTCATTTTCTTGTCATCTGTGGCATACTAAGAGACAGAGGGTAGAACGATGTACGAGAACACTGAATTCACATTGAACCGTGATTGCGAGGCGATCCAGATTCCCAGTGGCCAGAAGACGACCATTCCAGCCGGAACCCAGGGCGTGATCACGCAAAGCCTTGGGGGTAGCTATACGATCGCAACTTATCAGGGCCTTGGCGCGAGTGGCGGAGAAAGATCTGGACGCGCTCGGGTTGGAAAAGCCGCAGCCGCAGCAAACGCAAAAATCTGCACCTACCAGATGGCGAAGTTTCAGAGGAAGATGTCTGGAACCAGCTCCGGCAATGTTACGATCCCGAGATCCCCGTTAACATTGTTGATCTCGGTTTGGTCTACGATTGCCGGTTGATCAAAAAGGAGACGGCGGAACGCGAGTGGAAGTAAAAATGACTTTGACCGCGCCGGGCTGCGGAATGGGCCCGGCAATCGCACACGATGCGCAGAGCAAAATTCTGAGCATAGACGGCATCGATGAAGCCGACGTGCAACTCGTTTGGGATCCGCCGTGGAACCAAAACATGATCAGCGAAGCCGGCCGAATGAAGCTCGGCATGATTTGAATTCTTTCCATTTTCCAATCCATGCGGCTGAGTTAGCCGGTTGCGTCGCCCGCTAGTGGAGTCAGCGCATCTCTCGCGTATTAGGCTTGCTGATTTTCCTTCCACCGGATAAAAACGTCGCATGCCTGCGGCGGTCGCCACCGAAACCACGCGCAAAGGTCTGTTCGCCTCCACTCGCTGGACGATGGTCCTCGATGCCGGGGAATCGCAAACACCGCCTGACCAGGCGCTAAGCGCGCTGTCGGAACTGTGCCGGATTTATTGGCGACCAATCTTTCCTGTTCCTGCGCCGCCAGGGCTCAAACCCAGACGATGCGCAAGATCTGACGCAAGGCTTTTTCGCGCATCTGATCGAGTCACGTGCCTATGCCCGAGCCGATCCCGAGAAGGGACGCTTCCGTTCCTTTCTGCTCGGCGCACTCAAACATTTCGTGGCCCACGAGCGCGCACACGATCGGACGCAGAAGCGCGGCGGAGGCATGATCCTGGGACAGCTCGACACGGCCGCGATCGCCGAGGCGGATGCACGAGCCGTGAGCTTGCAGACCTGGAGTGCTGAACGCGTTTACGAACGTGAATGGGCAGAGACGCTGCTCCGGCAGGCGCTGGACCGGCTGGCCGAGGAATGCGCGCTGGCGGGAAAGGATGAGCTGTTCAAGCAGTTGAACTCACACCTTTCGGTCTCCAGCGAAGCGGCAGTTCCATACGAAGAAATGTCTCTCAGGCTGGGCCGGCCGATCACAACACTGCGCAGCGATGTGGCCCGGCTGCGCTCGAGGTATCGCGCGATTTTGCGGGAGGAAGTGGGTGGCACCGTGGCGGAAGCGTCCGAGGTTGACGCGGAGCTGCGACATCTTTGCGAAGTGCTGGCGGCCGATTAATGCAGGCACAGGCGACTAGCGCGGCGGTCTGTCCTGAGTGCGGGACGCGGCTGGAGGGAGGATTCTCCCGCGGTCTCGGGCGCTGCATGATTTGCCTGCTGCGCGTCGGATTCGACGACGCGGAAGAACCTAACGAAGCCCCGCTTTCTTCCGTAGCGGATCGACTCGGGAATTACCGGATCGAGCGACGCGACGATGGATCGCTGTGGGAACTCGGCCGCGGCGCCATGGGAGTGACGTATCGCGCGCTTGATACCTCGCTCAAACGTGCCGGTCGCGCTCAAGCTCATCGATTCGGAATGGGCGAAACGCGGAGCGGAAGCACGCGAACGGTTCATGCGCGAAGCACGGACGGCCGCATCTTTGCGGCATCCAAATGTCGCGACCGTTTACCATTTCGGTATCCGCGAAGAGAACGGGCAGTGCTTCTGCGCGATGGAACTGGTGGAAGGCGAAACGCTGGAGATGCGTGTTCGCCGGACCGGGCCGCTCGACGCGCTCACGACCATCGACATCGCCTTGCAGGTCAGCAGCGCACTGGCCGCAGCGGAAAAGCAAGGCCTCGTGCACCGGGATTTGAAGCCGGCGAATTTGATGTTGCGTCGCCGCCGCGCCGGATGCGAACGATTCGAGTCCCGGCAAAGCCGACAAAAGCTCGACACCGTCGTAAAGGTGATCGATTTCGGCGTGGCGAAAGCACTTGTCGAAAAGCCGGATGCGATGGGCTTAACGCACGGAGGATTTGTCGGCACGCCGGCTTTCGCGAGTCCGGAGCAATTCACTGATGCGCAGGTCGACGTTCGCTCGGACATCTATTCGTTAGGCGCAACTCTCTGGTATCTGCTCACCGGCCACAGGCCTTTCGAAGGCGCGACCATCGAACAGATTCGCGCGAGCCAGCACTCGCAAGCTCTGCCGATCGAACAGCTGAAGGCGGCACGCGTTCCAAGCCGGCTTATGTCGCTGCTCGTGTCGATGCTTGCCCCCGAACCAGCCGCGCGCCCGGGTGTCCGTGCACTCACGTCGCAATTGCAAGATTGCCGCGCACCAGATCCTCGATCGCTGGAAAGCGGCGCGCCGATTGGCTCTAGCGGCCGGTCTGATCGGGATCGCGGCTGCGGCCTTCGTGCTGTTCGCTCGGTGGCACAACCGAGCCATGTCCCAGAACGCGGCGCCTGCAAATATCTCGGAGAAAAGCATCGCCGTGCTTCCATTCGACGATCTCAGCGACGATCAAGCCAACGCTAACTTCGCGGTGGGCGTCCAGGACGAAATCCTAACCGACCTCGCGAAGATCGCGGACCTGAAAGTGATCAGTCGCACTTCGGTCGTGCAATACAAGACCCGAGGCGAACGCAACCTGCGCGAGATCGGCCAGCAACTCGGCGTCGCCCATGTGCGTTGAAGGCAGCGTGCAACGCGCTGGCAACCGTGTGCGCGTCAATGCGCAATTGATCGACGCGCGCACCGATGCAGCATCTCTGGGCGCAAACCTACGACCGCGATCTTGCGGACGTATTCGCGATTCAAAGTGAAATCGCAAAGGCGATTGCCGGCCGAGCTTGAGGCGAAACTCTCGCCACGTGAGGAAAACGCCATCGAACGTCCCCCGACGAGCGACATCGCCGCGTTCGATCTCTACGCTCAGCGCCAAAAATGTTCTGGCCATCAGGAACGCGAGAAGCGAATCTACTGGAGGCAGTCGATCTGCTGAACCAGGCTGTCGCGCGTGATCCATCATTTTTCAAAGCGTATTGCCAACTCGCTCATACTCATGACCGCCTTTACTTCCTCGGTTACGACCATACCCCTGCACGGCTGGCGTTAGCTGAAGCGGCCATTCAGGCGGCGTTTCGTCTCCGTCCGGATGCGGGCGAAGCGCACCTTGCGCGCGCGCAAAATCTTTATCGAGGCTACCTCGAGTACGACGCCGCTTTGGCTGAATTGGAAGTTGCTGGCCAGACCCTGCCTAACGATGCCGGTGTTTTTGAGCTAAAGGTTATATCCAGCGTCGCCAGGGCAAACAAGAAGAGGCGGTGCGCAGTCTGGAACGCGCCATCGATCTCGACCCGCGCAACACTTTCACGCTGCAGCAGATTGCGCTCAGTTACCATCATCTCCGGCGCTTCGCCGAAGAAAAATCGGTATTGGACCGCGCGTTGGCCATCGAGCCGAACGATGTCGATACCAAAGTAGCGCGTGCGTTCGTGGAATTCCATTGGAAAGCCGATACCCGCCCGTTGCATCAAATGCTCGATTCAATTCGGGCCACAAATCCCGCCGCCACGCAGAGTATCGCCGATGGTTGGCTGATTTGCGCACTGGCTGAGCGCGACGCCGGTGCCGCAAAAAATGCGGCGATCGCCGCAGGTGCGAACCCTCCCTTCACCGATGAGGCTGTTAATTTCAGCCGTCCATTCGTAGAAGGCATTATCGCTCGTATGACGAAAGATGATGAAAAGGCGCGATCCGCTTTCACTGCGGCGCGGGCGGAGCAGGAGAAGATCATCCAAGCTCAACCAAATTACGGTCCGCCGTTGTGTGTGCTGGGTTTGATCGATGCTGGCCTCGGGCGCAAAGAGGAAGCACTGCGCGAAGGCCGGCGTGCGGTCGCAGCTTCTTCCGGTGGAAAAAGATGCAATCAATGGCATCGCCATGATCAAATATTTGGCGATGATCGCCGCCTGGGTTGGCGACGACGATCTCGCCTGCGAACAGCTGGCTGTCGCCGTCCGTCCTCGAGCCGGCTCACCTATGGTCAATTGAAACTTCTGCCGTTTTGGGATCCGCTTGCGCGGCGATCCGCGCTTCGAAAAATCGTAGCCTCACGCTCGCACCGAAATAGGTCCCTCCGGCTGCTAGCCGCCCCGCTCAGTCGGGGCGTTGCATCGCACTGCGACACGCAGAGCGCTGTGGCTCCCGTCACTTTCTTTGCAACGGCGGCGCAAACTTTCGGGGAAGGAATGAGGAAACAGCCTCACAATGAAGAAATGTAAATAACAGTGAAAACAAAAATACAAAGGACAACACCTATGAAGCAAATATTCCTATATACATCGCTTGCTGTAATGGCACTCGCTGTGACGACGACTGGCGCGGCGCCCGAGCCCTGCGACGGGACGGTCCAGCTCACCAGCCAATCGAACTTTCAAGTGCGGCAAGCCGGCCGGCAAACGTTCGTCGAGTTCGACTTCACCGGCCTGCACGACATCTGCCTGGCAGACCGCTCGGTCGTGACCGGCATCGTCGCAGGCCACCTGGTCCAGCGCACTTCGGCCAACGGTGACTTTAGCCTTACCTTCGACGAGGTCCTGAGCTATAACGGCGGCACGCTCGGGTATCGTGGCCAGGGCAGCCTCACCGGGGCAATTGGCAGAGCCACGTGGTGACGGTGGGCGACGGCACCGGCCCGCTGGCGGGAATCCACGGGCAGGGGACGTTTGTGTTCACCGGCCCCACATCGCTGACAGACGTCATCTATTATAGTACACGCCCTGACGCGGCGGGTAGCGACCAGAAATCTGTGTCTATCTGTGGCTGATTAAAGCACCCCAGCCAATAACACAGCCTAATCTCGGAATCAGCCGTCACGCCTCACCGCGTGGCGGCTTTTGTTTCGCCTCGCTCGCACCGAAATAGGTCCCCGGCGGTAGCCGCCCTGCTCCAGTCGGGGACGTTGCATCGCACTGCGACACGCAGAGCGCGTTGTGGCTCCCGTCAGTTTCTTTGCAACGCGGCGCAAACTTTCGGGAAGAAACGGGAAACGGTCTGCGTCTCCGGATTACCGAGAACGAAGACCACAAACCCAAAACAAGAAAGAAAATCATATTATGAAAAACAGAAAAACATCCTGACTTACATCGTCGCCGCAGTTCTCCATCCTCGTGACCTCGGCGAGTTCATCGCTGGGCGCGCCCCGCTCCAGCCTCCGCAAAACTACACTGGCAGCCTCACGCACGGCGAGTTCGTCTCCTGTGAGGGTCAGATCTTGAATCCGCCGGCGTGCTCGGTTGGTGGCACGTGGGTTCTGAACATCGATGCGATGACGCAACCACAGGTCCCGCCGCCGGCTCACCTCACAATGGTCGTCTTCCGCGACGGCAGCCATTACCTGCTGTTCCCGCACATCGAGTTGACGCCGATCTCGCTCCAAGACGGCATCTACACTTACACGTTGGGAACTCAGGTGACGGCGACGCTCGATACGAATACGACTCCCGCGACGTTCGCCTGGCACGTCGAATTCGACGACAACTGCACCCTGCGCAGCTACGGGTCGCTGACCTACTTCGGAGTAGCCAACAATTAGGACGTGACCGAGGATGGTCTCCGCATCGCACCTGGCGTCGTTCAGGTGCGATGCGTGACGACGAAGAGACCTGCCACTTCCCGATTCGGCAAGCGGCGTCGCATCGCCGGAGCAGAACCCAAGACAGTGCCATTGGCAGTGGGATCTCGTCTCGACTGACTAAGCCGAACACATAGCGGCGGCCGGCGCGATACGCAGCATCGGTTCCAAACTTCTTTGCAACGCGGCGAAAGTTTCGGGAAGGAATGGGAAACGGTCTGCGTCTCCGGATTACCCAGGAACGACGGCCACGAAACCCAAAACAAGAAAAGGAAATCAAATTATGAAAAATCAAAACATTCAGTTCAAAGCAACAGCAGCGGTTCTGATCCCGCTGCTGCTCGCCTGCTTTGCGGCAGTGTTTATCTCGGCACCCACTCCCGGCAGCAGCTCAGCGAGATGGTGCCGTTCAGCAGCCACTCTCTCGGGGTAGTACGTTTAGACACTTCGGAGCTTCTGGCCCGTGTACTATCCACCGGACACGCGATCGATTTCCGGAAACGCGACCCATTGGGAGTCTACACCGGGACGCGGAGTGGTCTGTACCCGACGCACGATCGTCTGCGAAAATAGTGCACTACACTGGCAGCTTTCACTGGTTTGCGGCCAGCGGCGACGAAATCTACGGCACTTTCGAGGGGGTACTGACGCCCGACGGGAACGCCTGGAGTGTACGACAACCATGAAACGTGCTGACGCTGACAGGCCGGCCACAGGTCGCTTCACCAGCGCCACCGGCCCATTTGGGAGGCAGGCGGAGGCCGTCGGCTTCACGCACGGAGCCGATCTCTTTTGTTACCCCCTCGCCAGGGTGGATCTCAACTGTCGGCTCGGACGGGGCGGTAGACAGTGTGGCAACGGCCGATTCTGCGGATCGCAGCTGGCGTTCGTCTGGTTGCGATGCGCTGAGATCGGCGACGAGACCTGCCACTTCCCGATTCAGGCAGAGCGGCGTCGCATCGCCAGGCAGCAGGCGCAAGACAGTGCCGTTGGTGGTGATTCGTCCTCGACTGGCTAAGCCGAGACAGATGGCGGCGGCCGGCGTCGACGCGCAGTCACGGTTCCGAACTCTCTTTGCAACGCGGCGGAAAGTTTCGGGAAGGAATGGGGAAACGGTCTGCGTCTCCGGATACCACAGAACGATGGCCACAAACCCAAAGCTAGAAAAGGAAATCACATTATGGAAAAATCAAACGGCTCAGTTCAAACCAACAGCAGGGCTTCTCATCCCGCTGCTGCTCGCCTGCTTTGCGGCAGTGTTTATCTCGGCACCCACTCCGGCAGCAGCCCGCGACATGGTGCCCTTCAATGGCACTGTCTCGGGGTACGTTGACTCTCAGTCCGGCACGGAGTGCGAGCCTTCAACACACGTGATCAACTTCGGACACGCGAACCAATTGGGAGCCTTCACCGGGACGGCGGAATTTCGTCACGCACCCTTGCGACACCCGATCCGGATCTTTGTGAAAATAATATTCCCTACACTGGCACCTTTGACTGGTTTGCGGCCAACGGCGACGAAATCTCCGGCACTTTCGAGGGATACCTGTGCCCGACGGAAACGCCGGGAGTGTTCGACAACCATGAAACCGCGGAGGTGACAGGCGGCACAGGTCGCTTCGCCAACGCCACCGGCCATTTTGAGTTGGGCGGGCAACTGGACTTCACCACGAACCCGCCGTCCTTTGTTCTCCCATGGCAGGGGTGATCTCAAGTGTCGGCTCGACGAGGCGGCACTAGACATTGTGCGCCTGATCTGCGCATCGCAGCTAGCGTTCGTCTGGTTGCGATGCGCTAGATCGTCGTCCGCGGATCCGCCTTGGACTCAGAACATGATCAGCGAAGCCAGGCGAATGAAGCTCGGAATGATCTGAAGTAGCGCAGCCTGGCATTTCGTCAGAGCGCAGCAGACGACTGCGCTATCTTTAGTCCGCGAAACCGGGCGAATGAACTCGGAATGATCTGAACCTCGCCATGTCATTGCAGCGCTTCGGATCAACATGACAGAGACAGTTGGGAAAATAAAATTGCAGGCAAATTTTCAATCGTGCATTGACAGTATGCGCTGCGGTTTTATAGTCGTCGGCCCCGGACACAATTCCCGATTGAAAATTTTGCACATTTAGAAAACATCAGATATGCCATTGACTGAACTCATCCTGACCGAAAATGTCCCGGGGCTTGGCGCCGAGGCGGACTTGGTCAAGGTGCGTCGCGGTTATGCGCGCAATTATCTTCTGCCGCGCAAAATGGCGCACGAAGTTACACCGGCGGCTTTGCGCCAGCTTAATGCGCTCAAGCAGAAGCGCGCTGAACGCGAAGCACGCGAGTTGAACGACGCTCAGGAACTCGCCCGCCGTATCGGCAAGGCGCGGTTTGTTTTCACGTTGGAGACTGGCGAGACCGGCAAAGCATTTGGATCAGTGACGGCACAGGACATCGTGAACCGGCTGAAAAACGAAGTCGGCGCAGAGATCGATCGACACAAAATTGTTCTGGAGCGCCCGATCAAGGACACCGGCGAGCACGAGGTCGCCATCAAACTGCATCACGATGTGACGGCGCAACTTGTTTTTCAGGTGAAATCGGCAGCAGAACCAAAGGCTGACGCGACGACTCGCCGCTGCGCCGGAACAACCCGACAAGAAGCAACGACGAATTTTCAGCAGGAAAAAGAACAGCCAAAACAAGAAGAGAAATAGATGGCAACTCCACCGTCCGCATGGACAGGAGAGAAGCCTCGTAAAGCGGGAAATGGCGCTGGCCGAGGTTCGGCGGCGCGAAGCGGCGAAAAAGTTGTTCCCATTTCGCCAACAGGTTCTGCGCAGGATGTTCACCGAACGCCGCCGCATAGCGTAGAAGCAGAGCAGGGCGTCCTCGGTTCAATGCTCATCTCTCCGCATGAAACGATCGCGGAATGCGTCGAGAAAATTAACGAAGAATATTTCTACGTCCCCGCGCACCGAACCATCTACGACGTTCTTGTCGATCTTTGGAACACCAGACAAGGCATTGACCTGATCACGTTCACACAGGTGCTCCGCGATCGGAACCTCCTCGATAGCGTCGGCGGTGCGGCATTCGTCACGAACCTGTTCACGTTCGTTCCGACCGCGGCCAACGTGCAGTACTATCTGGAGATCGTTCGCGACAAATATATTCTGCGACAGATCATTTCCGCCGCCACCGAGAGTGTCCGTCGCGCGCATGAAGAGCAGGAGGAGGTCGACAGTCTGCTGGACGAAGTGGAACAGAAGATCTTCGACGTCGGCGAAGATCGGTTCAAAGGCCAGATGCTCTCGATGAAAGATCACGCGATGCAAGCGATCGAGACGATCGAGAAGCTCTACGAACGCAAAGGCAGCATCACCGGAATCTCAACCGGTTTCGTCGAGTTCGATCGCATGACCAGCGGCCTGCATCCTTCCGAAATGGTCGTGATTGCAGCGCGTCCCAGCATGGGAAAACCGCGCTCGCCATGAACATTGCCGAATATGTGGCGATCAACGAAAAGCTGGCCGTCGGCGTGTTCAGCTTGGAAATGAGCAGTCAGCAACTCGTGCAACGAATGCTTTGCTCCCGAGCGCGCGTAAACTTGCAAAGGGTGCGCGACGGCTTTTTGGGCGAGCGCGATTTTCCGAGCCTGACTGCTGCAGCGTCAAAATTGGCGGAGGCCAAGATGTTCATCGATGACAGCGCCAGCCTCAGCATTCTGGAACTGCGGGCAAAAGCGCGCCGGCTGAAGGCGCAGCAGGATGTGAGCCTCATCATCGTGGATTATTTGCAATTGCTCAGGTCAACTACGCGGCGCGCGCAGGATAATCGCCAGCTCGAAATCTCGGAAATTTCTGCCGGGCTCAAAGCGTTAGCCAAAGATTTGAAAATTCCTGTCATTGTCGTGGCGCAATTGAACCGGCAACCAGAACAGCGCACCGGCGGGAAACCGCGTTTGAGCGATCTCCGCGAATCGGGATCCATCGAGCAGGATGCGGATCTGGTCGGGTTACTCGTCAGGCCCGAGCTGTATGAGGAAGATGAGGAGGCGCGTGTGGAGAAGGCGGGCGAAGCCGAGTTGATCATCGCCAAACAGCGCAACGGCCCTGTCGGCGAAATTCCGCTCACATTCCTGAAGGAATACACACGCTTCGAAACTCGCGCCCGCAACGTGAGCGAACCAGAAGAAGCGTTCTAGGTAGCGCACGCGTCTCGCGTGTTGGTTTCGGCGTCACGCCGAAACAGGCTCCTTCAATTTCGTCGCTCTCAGGGCTAACAACGTCACAAGAACAGTCCGCGATGGCGTGGACGCCATCGCCAGCACGCGAGACGCGTGCGCTACCCGAGACTTTTCGCTGCTTCGATCACGTGCTGAGCGTCGATGCCGCGTTCTTTCATCACTTCGGGCCCGGGTGCGCTCAGACCGAATTGGTGCAGTCCGACGACTTTTCCGTCGAGACCGACATATTCGTACCCAAATCTCCAGTCACGCCAGCTTCGATCGCGACGCGTTTCCGGCATTCGTCAGGCAAAACTTCTTCGCGGTATTCCTGCGGCTGGCGGTTGAATCTTTCAAAGCACGGCATGGAAACGACGCGGACGCTGTCGCCCAGCTCTTTCGCTGCGGCGAGCGCATGCTGCAATTCGCTGCCGCACGAAAGGATGATCAGATCGAGTTTTCCGGTTTCCTTTTTCGCGATATAACCGCCGCGCAGCACTCCTTCACGACGCAGATTTACATCGATATCGTTCAACATCGGAACAGCCTGACGCGTGAGCGCGAGGAACGTCGGGCCGTCCGTTCGCTGCATCGCGGCGACAAATGCTCCCGCGGTTTCTTCCGGATCAGCGGGCCGAATCACGTCGATGTTCGGGATCAAACGAACCGAGCTGACGGTCTCTACGGGTTCATGCGTCGGACCGTCTTCGCCTACACCGATCGAGTCGTGCGTGAAAATGTAAATGTTCGGCAGCTTCGATAATGCGCTCAGCCGAATGGCACCACGGCAATAATCGGTAAACACCGCGAAGGTCGCGCCCGACGCGCGAAACAACCCGTGATACGAGATGCCGTTGAGGATCGCACACATGCCGTGCTCGCGAATGCCGAAACGGACGTTGCGGCCGGCGAAATTGTCGCGTGAGAAATCGCCACCGTCCTTGATGTAATTCATTGTCGATCCGCACAGATCGGCGCTGCCGCTCATGAGCAACGGCATCGCCTGCGCGATCGGCTGCAACGCTTCGCCGCCCGCCTTGCGGGTCGCCAGTTTCGCGTCCTTTGGAAACTCCGGGATCTTCGACAAGAGATCGGGCGGCACTTCTCGCGCGAGGCCGTCATCGAGCAGCTTCGCTTTGTCGGGATTTTTCGCGCGCCACGCATCGTAAGTTTTTCCCAGCGATCATACTCAGCAAGCAGCGTCTTTTTGTGCTGGGCGAAATAGTCGTACACATCTTTCGACACGAAATAATGCTCGTCCGGCAAGCCGAGCGCCTTGCGGGCTGCATCGACGAATTTCGCGCCCGCTTCGCCGTGCGCCTTGTATGTGCCCGCGACTTCGGGAATGCCTTTTCCGATCAGCGTATGCGCGATGATGAACTGCGGTTTGCCGTTGTCGCGGCGTTTCGCGACGTCGAACGCGTCGAGAAACTGGCGCATGTCCTGGCCCTCGATTTCCTGGACGTCAAAGCCGTACGCCTTCATCCGCTGGCCCGTGTCCTCGCACTGCGTAAGCTTTGCCGGGGCATCCAGCGTAACGGCATTGGAATCGTAAATGTAAATCAGATTGTCGAGGCCCCAAACGCCGGCGAGCGCGCACGCCTCGGATGCGACGCCCTCCTGCATGTCGCCGTCACCGCACAAACAGACCACGTGCTGGTCGAAAATTCTGTGCTCATCGGTGTTGAACCGCGCCGCAGCCATGTTCGTTGCCACGGACATGCCAACCGCGTTGCCCACGCCCTGACCAAGCGGTCCGGTGGTGCATTCCACTCCGGGCGTCTCGCCAAATTCGGGATGTCCCGGCGTTTTGGAATGCAGTTGCCGGAAACGTTTGATTTCCGACATCGGCAAATCGTAGCCGCTCATGTGCAGCCAGGCGTAGAGGAACATGCTGCCGTGCCCGGCGGAGAGCACGAAGATATCGCGATTGATCCAGCGAGGCTGGTCCGGATTATATCTCAGCGCATGACCAAAAGCACCGCGCCGATTTCAGCGCAACCGAGTGGAAGCCCGAGATGCCCTGATTGCGAGGCTTGCACAGCGTCCATGCACAAACCGCGCGCCTGATCCGCTGCTTTCGAAAGTATTTCGATGTTCAAATTCATGCTAGGCTTATAATCGCAGCGCAGCCATTCGTCATTCGGATTTCATTTTCAACAATGAATCAAACCACTCTCGTTAAAATTGCCGAGCGACTGGAAGGTTTGGCAGGCAAACTTCCCGAAAAATTCGGCGGCCGGTGCTGCGTGAATTGATACCGCTAAAGCAATTATTCCTCCAGCAGCGGCGACCGCGATTTCTCTTCATCGGGTCGAGCAAAACGCCGATGCCGGAAATCATCGATGTGCTTTTTGCTCCGGACTCGCACGAGGGCATGAATGTGACCCTTACGCCGGTGCATCGTTGGACCGAGTGGACAATTCCCGGTCACGGAACCGTCTCGATTCTGGATGCGCGCGATGCCGGCAATTCTGCCCAAGCGCAAATTCAAGACGACCTCAGGCGCGAACCTGCCGATGTCGTTTTCTTTTTCGACGACGGCGAATCGAATTTGAATGAATCCATCGACGTCCCGCCGGGTGAGACGAAAATCATTGGTCTTTCGCTGGGGTCTGCGAGACGAGTGACGGAATTGGAACAGGCGCTCGATGCGCAGCCGCGTGTCCGCGATCGTTTGCTCACCGTAGTTCGCATCACGGAAAGACAATCCGCAGAAACGCGACGGCTGATGTCGCTACTTGCGGCGGAGTTGCCGAACCAGGCGAAGATCGAGATGATTCGCATCTCGCGCGATCGCCAGGCGCAGCTTCATGTCGCGCAAATGTTGGTAAAATCTACGACCGCAATCTGCGCCGCAATCGGCGCGCAACCGATTCCGTTGGCAGACATGCCGGTTCTCACGGCGCTGCAAGTGTTGATGGTCTCCGGAATCATGACATCAGCGGCAGGGAACGAAGCGTGCGGGCTGCGACTGAGTTCATCGGCCGCACTCGGAGCAAACGTCGGCGTGGGCATGCTCCTTCGCGAGGGCTACGCGCGCGATGCTGAAGTTTTTCCCGGGTGGGGCAACGTGGTTTGCGGCATGGTCGCGGGCGCGGGCACGTATGCGGTTGGTCGCGCCGCGACGGCGTACTTTCTCGAAGGCGCTTCCCTAAAAGAGGCGAAACAAACGTACCTAAAGAGCCGAAAAACGGTCGCGTCGCGCGCTGCCATCGCATGAATAGGACTCTGCCGTCGGCGATTTACACGCGTCGGATTCGGCACATTCGGCCCCGCAAGAAACAGGCGTGAATAACTTGTGAACAAGTTTGCCGTTTCGACGCATTTTGTTCACAGAATTTTGTGAACAGGCCTGCGAGTTTCTCTTGCTCTCTCGTGCGGCGCGGACCGCACCTATGAAGCTTTCAGAGATACGCGCGACGCTCAAGGAAATCGGCGTGTCGCCGGCCAAAGCTCTCGGCCAAAACTTTCTGCACGATCAAAACCTCGCTCGCTGGATTGTCGATCAGGCGCAAATCACTGCGGAAGATTATGTGGTCGAGATCGGGCCCGGCTTGGGCGCGTTGACCAGGTTTCTTCTGGAAAAAGGAGCGCATGTTCTGGCGATCGAAAAGGATGCGCGACTTGCAAAGTTTTTGCGTTCGCGCTTCGGCGATGAGCGACTTGAAATCGTCAACACTGATGCGCTGAAATTTGATCCACGCGTTCTGTTCGCGCATCGCTGCGTGAAGTTGATTGGGAATCTGCCGCACAACATTTCGAGTCCGTTACTCTTTAAGTTCCTCGAATATCCAAGTCCTATCTCCTTGTGTTTGTTGACATTACAGAAGGAGATGGCCATGCGACTTTCCGCGTCGCCAGTGCACGCATGATTACGGGGCGCTGACGTTGCGCGTCCAGTTGCATCATCGCGTGAAATATTTGCGCAGCGTTGCTGCAACTGTTTTTCTTCCACGACCTGAGGTCGATTCCTCAGTGGTGCGACTCGAGCCGCGCGATCCGATTGAATTGCCCGAGCACGACGATGAGTTGCTTTTGAAATTGATCCGAATCGGGTTTTCTCAGAGACGAAAACAGCTCACGGAAATTGCTGCGGGAATACGCTCGCGACTGGAACGTGCTCGCGAGCTGTCTGAACATCGATCCGAACGCACGAGCGGAGGAATTATCATTGCTGCAATGGATTGCTCTTGCGAATTGCATCGCGCCGCCTCCGTGCCAGGAGCATGGGCTCGACGCCCAACGAGCAGTTCCCGGTGGTCGATGAAAATGATGAGGTCCAGGGCTACGCCACCCGCTCTGAAGTGCATGGGAATAACTTGCGCCATCGCGCCGTTCATATCCTCATTTTCAATCAGTTCGGGGATGTGTATTTGCAGCAACGTTCCCGTTGGAAAGATCGGCATCCGTTGAAATGGGACTCGAGCGCTGCTGGCCACGTGACTGCCGGAGAAAACTACGATGAAACAGCGCGGCGCGAGCTAAAGGAGGAGTTAGGCGTTGATGTTCCGCTTGAAAGAATCTTTAGGCTCACCGCTTCATCGCGCACCGACCACGAGTTTATCTGGGGCTACCGCGGCGTAATTTCAGAAGATCTTGCCCCTAACAAGTGTGAAATTGAGAGAGGCGTATTTTTGCGCCGGCCGTGATTGATGGCTGGACGTCGGCCAGACCCGACGATTTCGCGCCGGGATTTCTAGAATGCTGGAAAGCGTACCGACGGAAAATGCATTCCGAGCGCGAACAGTCTATCCGCCCAGAAACTTTCTCCGCGGCAAACGGCGCAGCATCGACTGCTTGAACTTTCGGGCGGCGCGTCGTGCGGCTTGTTTTCCGCCAAACACGTTGTCGCTGAACATCTTCGTCACCACACGATCGCCGCGGAGGAAGTGGACCTGAAAGCCATGTGTCTGCTTCTTTGCGCGCGGTTTCGTGTCGATACGGCGGATGTTTTCTTCCGATTGAGGATTGGGACGTTTTCGTCGTGGCATAATGACTAACAACAAGCTAACAAGTCATTGCCAGATTTCAACGAGCCAATGAAACGGCGCCGCGCAGCGCGTCCGGCGATGGCAGATTCCAGGCGCGCCATTTGTTTTCGTACTCCCCGGCGGGCAGCAAGGCGTAGCACGGATGTCGCTTCGCTCGCAACCAGGTAATCATTTTCACGAGGTTATCCTGCGCCATGGTAGTGCAGCCGGTGGTCGCTCTATTCACGCCGCGCCGGATGTGAAAAAGATGGCGCTACCCGCTCCGGGCACAGGCGGATCGGAATTGTGCCGGATCTCGACCAGCCAGTGATAGGCAAAATCTCCCGAGCGCATTTTTTCATGAGTGTAATTGTCCGGCGGATTCTTCGGATCAATTACGATGTGGCGATTATAATTCGGCGAACGCGGATCATCGCTCCAAATGTCTGCGTCGGTGACTTGATGATACGGATAGTCGCCGCCGGGCGGCAGGTGCGCGTCGTATCCAAAGACCTGTCCGATCTCGAAAATTCCCGCGGGCGCCCGGCCGTCTCGTTCTTTTTGCGAAGGCCTGACTCGTTTTGACCCGAGATGCCTGTTCCCCACGCGAGACCATTCTTGCCGAACAACACGGGAAACGGTCCGGCCACAACCTTCCAATCACCGCCGCGCGGACGCTCGAACAATCGCAGCTCGCCGCGCATCGAATTCCACGTCGGTGCGGTTCCCAGCATGAGCTGTGTGCAATCGTCGGGAACGCCTTCGGCGAATGTATTGATGCCACCGAGCATCAACAGGCAAATCACGAATCTCCACAAGGGTCGTCCTGAGCCCAGGCGTAATGATCGACATAGGTTGTAAAAGCAAATCGCTTTAGCTGTTACGCAATGCGTTTCCACATCCGCTGCAACGGTCGCACAACGGACTGACCGGATTCGGTAAGGTACAAGTCAGCCCGGCATATAAGCGCCGGGCTTTTTGCCTCAAATGGGAGCTTGCGTTCTGCTCACGGCGGCTGTAATGGCAGATATTTCACTCCGAGCAGCCATACCACGCCGGAGCAGGAAGATAATTCCGACACGAACAGAAACGCCACATGCATATTGGCATGACCGCCAATGTAGCCGAGCAGCCAGAATGCCCGCACATCGCCGAATGCGTGGATGACGAAGATGCTTGCGGCGAACGCTGTCGCGCGCACCGCAGGCAGCGAAACATTCGCCAGAGCGGTGTTTGAAGGACCGGTGTTTAAAAATAAGAAAAAGATCGCCAGGAACATCGCGATCCACGCCGCTGGAAACGGAATGTAAAGGGCCACAATGAAAATGGGACACGCAATCAACATCCCGATTCCCGAGACCCAGAAATACGAACCGGGAAGACGCGAACGTAATTTGTCGGCGATCACGCCTCCCAGAAGCGTCGAGACCAGGCCCGCGACTACAGTGATCAGGCCAAAGATCGTCATACCGACGGCGGGACTTTGATCGCGATAACGCAAATACGCCGGCACCCAGAAACCCAAACCGCCCGTTACAAAGTCATCAATGTCATCGCGATGCAGTTGATGAGATAAGAACGTGTGCGGAACAGGTTCAAATAGTCGCGCATGCTGCGGCGCGGTGATTTCTGTGCCAGATGATCCGCAGCAACGCGCGGATCGCGTTGCCAGAAGCACAAAAGGCCAAGCAACAAACCCGGCGGTGTAACAAGATAGAATGCCCAGCGCCAACCCAGGTGAGCACCGACCAGTCCACCGATTACGTAGCCAAGCGCGCTGCCAACTGGAATCGCCGCGCAAAAATCGCCATGATGCGACCCCTGCGTCTCGATCGGGAACAGATCAGCTAAGATGGTCGGGGCAGCGGGGCCGTAGCCGCCTTCTGCCAATTCCAACCAAAGATGCGAGTTGCAAAGAGAATCGCGAACGTCGCCGCCAAACCGGAGCCGCCGCTGGCCAGACTCCACAAAATCACAGCAGAGCCGACGATGATCCAGCGCGAGAATCTGATCGGCGAGCAAACCGAGAATCGGTGCGCTGATCATGTAAGTTACAAAAACGCATCGCCGAGCAGACCGGTCTTGGTCATGGCGTTACGTCGTCAGCCGCGAAAAAAGTTGCGCGAATATCAGGTTCGAGCGCCGCAAGAATTTGCCGGTCGATGTAATTGAAAAGATTTACACCGAGCAACAGAAGCAGAGCAGTTTTCGCGCGCAGAAGACGGGCTTGCGCCCTCTGTTTGCATGAATAATTGCCGATTGCAGTTTGCCGCGCGCCGATTGTAAATCATAAACCATGGAGAGAACTCCAGCTCTTAAATGGCGCTGTCATGTTGAGCGAAGCGAAACATCTCTGATTTGTTTCCGTCGGGATCGGTGCAGAAATGTTCAGAGATTCTTCGCTTCGCTCAGAATGACAGAGACGATGACTTCCAAAATGTCCGCCGCAGAACGTCTGCTCTATTTCTTTGGACGGCCGCTGGTGCGCTGCTTTTACCGCGTCACTCCGCTCGGTCTGGAAAACCTGCCGGCCGGCGGCTTTCTTCTCGTGCCCAATCATATCAGCTGGGTGGACGCCCTCATCCTGCAGCTCACCTGCCCACGTCCAATCCGCTACGTCATCGACCAGGAATATTATCACAAGCGGATGTTGCATCCGATTCTCCGCGCGATCGGTTGCATCCCCATCAGCAAGCGCCAGTCGCATGCTGCAGTTCGCGCCGCTGCGGAAAAATCGCCGAAGGCGAAATCGTGTGTGTGTTCCCGGAAGGCGAATTGGAACGAAGGGGGACGCTGTTGCGTTTGCAGCGCGGTTATGAAGTCATTGCGCGGCACGCGAAGGCCGAGGTCGTTCCGGTCTGGCTCGATCAACTCTGGGGATCGATCTTTTCATTTCAGGGCGGGAAATTTTTCAGGAAGTTCCCGAAGCGAATCCGATACTCCTGTTACAGTCGCCTTTGGAAAACCACTCGAGGCAAAAGCAGCCGACGTCGCGACCGTGCGCGAGGAGTTGCTCAAGCTGGGCGAATTCTGTTTCAGCCGCCGGCCGTCATTGGATCGGCATCTTGCCGAAGACTGCGTGCGCGGTTTGAAGCGCAGACCCTTCGCCACAGCAGTGATCGATGGAATCGATCATACGCAGCTTGAGCCGCGCAAAATTGCTCGGCGCGGCGGCAGCGTTCAGCCGTTATTTGCGAAAAGAATTTCCTGACGAACGAATCGCGATCGTTTTGCCTGCGAGCAAAGGATCGATGGTTGCCAATTTGGCCGTGATGCTGGCGAACAAAGTTCCAGTGGACCTAAATTTCACAATAGGACGCGCGGCTAATGAATCCTGCTGCAGGCGAGCCAACCTGCGGGTTGCAATCTCAGCGACGCCATTCATCGAACGCGTGAAAGATTTTCCATGGCCGGAACGCGTTTTGAAGCTGGATGAGCTTCTCCCGCGTATGAAGCGCCAAATTGTTCTGTGGTGGATCATGTCGATGATCTTATCCCGCGCGTTTGCTTTTGCGGTTACTGAACATCCCGAAAAGGGCGGGCACGCCGAAGCAGTGTTGCTTTTTACAAGCGGAACCACTGGCGAACCCAAAGGCGCAGTGATGAGCCACCGCAACGTCATGGGAAATGTCTCGCAATTCCGGGAACTGCTCGATGCGAAGAAAACGGACGCGATTCTCGCGTCGCTGCCGTTCTTTCACACGTTTGGATCGACGGTCACACTTTGGTATCCGCTCATCGAAGGTGTGCGCATCGTTACGTATCCGAATCCATTGGACGCGGCGAAATGCGCGGCGCTGATCGACCGATACAAGCTGACGTTCCTGCTGCTGACGCCCACCTTTCTGCGCCTGTATTTGCGTAAAGCGGAACCGGAGCAGCTTAACACTTTGCGCCTCATCATCACCGGCGCCGAAAAATTGCCGCTCGATCTTGCTAGCCATTTTGAGGAACGTTTCCACAGAAAGGTCTTCGAAGGCTACGGGCTTACCGAGACCGCGCCGGTGGTGAGCGTCAATTTGCCTGATCCCGAGCCGCCCAAGCCAGGCGATCACGTGCAGCCGTCGAGCCGTGTGGGGTCTGTTGGCAGATTGGCGCCGGGTATCGCCGCCGAAATCCGTGAACCCGAAACTGATCAGAAACTTTCGCTGCACGACAGCGGGATGCTTTGGCTGCGCGGCGTCAACATTTTCGAAGGATATTTGCACGACCCGCAGCGAACTGCCGAAGTCCTGCGCGACGGCTGGTTGAAGACCGGCGACGTCGGCCGGTTCGACGAAGACGGATTCCTTTATATCGAAGGCCGTCTCTCACGATTTTCGAAGATCGGCGGCGAAATGGTGCCGCACGAAGCGATCGAACACAAAATAATCGAGCTAATGGGACTAGCTGGAAGAGACGAACGCCCCATCGCCATTGTAGGCGTGCAGGACGAGGCCAAGGGCGAAGCGCTCGTGCTGCTTAGCGCTGTGGATATGGACATCGCCGAGTTGCGCAAAAATTGCAGGAAGCAGGTGTGCCAAACTTGTGGATTCCAAAACACCTCCAGCGCGTCGAAGCAATCCCGGTCCTTGCTTCCGGCAAACTCGATTTAAAAAGGTGTCAGGAATGTGCGGCTGAAAGGTAGGGCGTGACCGCCGAATCACGGATGCGTGACGGAATCTTCTTCTTTCATTCGCCACGGCGAGATTTTGCCAAAAAGATCGCGCGTCGCGCCTGCGATGTCTTCGGCTTTCGACACGCCGCTGTCGATCAATGCGCGTCCAGCAGCTTGCCCAAATCTTTCTCACAACGAGCGCGCCGTTTTCGCGAACAATTCGCCCGAGATGCTGAACGGCCGCGGCGGTAGCAGATCTGCGGATGGCTTCAGGTGACTGGCGCGATGTGAGTTCGCAATAGCGCCGTGCAACTTCGCCCACGCGCAATGTGAGGAACGCGTTCGCCGCGCCGTTTGAAACGCATTTCACCAGGAGCGCTGAGATGCCGCTCAAACCTGGAATTCCGCTTTTCAATGCCGGAACCACCGACACCGCAAGCGGTGCGACCATTTCTCCGAGGTCCAGCGATTCGAGGCTGCTGGCGACGAAAGCTGTGCCGCCAACATTCGCATACAACCGCAGCAGTTCGCGAGGCGAAGGCCGCTGCACGTAAATGCGCGCAATGCGGCTGACCATTTGAATTTGTGTGAACAGCACGATGAGCCCGTCGAGCCGGCCATTTTGCATTAACGCGGTGCTGAGAAAGACTGTGCTCGCCGTTCTGCGCACAACCAGGTCCGCTTCCTTGGACAGGTGCGCGATGGCGGCCTCAACCTCAGCGTCTGTTCCTAGTGGCAACTCGCGAGTACGCGGATTATTCGCCAGCCGCGAGCGCAACGTCTGCAAATAAGCCTCGTGCTTCGGGCCCGGACGTTTCCTTCGGCGGCACGAGTGCTGGCGGCAACTGCGCGTAAGCGATCAGGCAATAGAGCGCAAGAAATCCCGCTGCCAGACAAAGTCCCCAGAACACAACCGTACCAGCGACCGGGTGAATCCTATCAGCTAAGCGAGATCAAGCTCGTCGCACCGGCGACGATCAGCGACACCATCGAAACCACGCCCAGCGCGAGAAGCACCAGGATGATTCTCCTTAGACCCGAATTTTGATCTGCTGCATGTGCGCTCATTTGTCAGTGTAACTCTCCACCGAGTCTGAGCCGCTGCAATGCGGAATCGGGAAAATAGCGAAGAGGTAGGGCGGGCAGTCCTCTGCACGCCACGCGCAACGAGCGGCGCGCACGGAGTGACGCGCCCTACCTAAAAAATCTGTGCAAATCTGCGTTAATCTGTGGACAATAAATCTGATCGCATCCTGGGATGAAAAATACATTCGTCACAATTTCTTCCGCCGGCCCGAAGCGTGATCTGTCAAAGGGCACGCGAGAGCAGCCGCTTTGGGACGAGCACGCCGCATTTATCGATCAACTCGTTGCCGAGGGTTTTGTTTTGATGGGCGGACCTTTGGTCGATGAAGACGGCGCGATGCTGATCGTCAATGCCGATGACGAGAATGAAGTGCGAGAGAAATTGAAAAACGATCCGTGGATGAAGCATGGCGTTCTCAAACTGGAGAGCGTCAAGCGCTGGCAAATCTTCATCGATGTCCGCAAGTAGGTAACGCTCGCCGCACTGGCAACGCGCGGGACAAAGATTTCCAGTTCGCACTGCAGCCGATCGCGCGCGAACGTGACGTCATGCAATTCGCTCGATCAACTCTCCGTTTTTTGAGCTTAACCGCTCTCGGAGTCGTGTCTGTCTGCATAACGCGCGCTGACGAAAAGCCAAAGATGCGAGCCGTGGTCGCCCACGAATACGGCGCGCCCGATGTGCTGAAGCTTGAACAAGTGCAGCGACCAGAGCCGAACGACGACGAAGCGCTCGTGCGCGTGATCGCCAGCAGCGTCAATCCAGCCGATCCGCTCACGCTCAGCGGGAAATATGCGAAGGAATTCGGCACACACTTGCCGCTGATCCCGGGCTACGACATTGCCGGCGTCGTGGAGAAGACGGGCGCGAACGTCACCAAGCTCAAAGTTGGCGACGCGGTTTACGGTTATCCAACTTTCGGCGGCGGCTGGGCGGATTACGTGGCAGTCAAGGAATGGGAAGTCGCTGCAAAACCAAAGTCCCTCAGCTTTGCGGAAGCCGCGGCGGTGCCGATGGGTGCGTTGACTGCATGGCAGGCGTTAGTAGACGTGGCGAAATTGCAGCCAGGGCAAACAATCCTCATTCACGGCGGCTCTGGCGGAGTCGGCAGTTTTGCGGTGCAGATCGCAAAAGCGCGCGGTGCGCGGGTGATCGCGACCGCCTCGACAGCAAACCAGGATCTTCTCAAGCAGCTCGGCGCGGACGTGGCAGTGGATTACACCAAAACGAAATTCGAAGATGTCGCCAAAGATGTGGATGCCGTGCTCGATCCAGTGGGCAAAGAAACACTCGCGCGTTCTTATGGCGTGGTAAAGAAAGGCGGCATTGTCATGTCGCTGGTCGCGCGACCTGATCCTGCCGAGCTTCAGAAACATGGAATCCGCGGCGCGGATATCTCCGCTCATGCCGATGCCGACGATCTCACTGAGATCGCGCAGTTGGTCGACGCGGGGAAAATCAAACCAATCGTGACGGAAGTTCTTCCGCTGACTGATGCGGTAAAGGCGCAGCAACAAGCCGCGACTCATCACACTCGCGGAAAAGTTGTGCTGCGGGTCGCGGAGGAGCCGAAGGGATAAGCTGCCGGTTTTTAATCAGCTGCTTTGTTACTGGCGGAACTGCTACAGACGCGCCGTGGGAGAACTTTTTCGTCAACGGCCAGGTAATCAGTCCGCGGCGGACTAAAAGTATCGAGCACGCGCGTCGCCGAGAGCGTTTCCACACCATGAGAAACATTGCTCGCCAGATAAAACGAATCGCCCGCTGAAAGCTCATGCGGCACGCCTTCGACAATCAGCCGCATTTTGCCTTCAAGAATGTGAACGATCTGCTCCTGCGGATGTGAGTGTGCCGGCATCTGACTACCCGCCGCGAGTGTGGCGAGCATCTGATACATCGTGTTGCCGTGTGCGACGGTCCGGCGCGTGATTCCGGGACAAATTTCAATCGTCGGATTCTCTCGTTTCATGGCCAGAATCCTACGCGAGAAGCGTTAGCCGCGCGAATCTTCTGGGGAGCGCACGCGGCTCGCGAGCTGGATTTCGGCGGCTCGCCGAAACGAACTTTATTGTCTTGTTTTTCCTGATTCGTTTCGCACTTGTCAGCCGCCACCGATTACTGGCAACATGCCGCCATGAAAACCTTTACGTCATTACTCACAATTCTGTTCGCAACAGTGATCGCGACTTCCTCATTCGCGCAAACTCCCGCCACGTCGCCCCCAGCTGCAGCGACGCTGTCTGCCGCCCAACCGGCAAGTGCAACCGGTCAGCCGCCTAATCCTCAGGAGATGATGAAGCAGATGATGGAAATGTCGAAGCTCAATGAAAATCACAAACTGCTCGCGGACATGAACGGCAGCTGGAATTACAGCATTAAAATGTGGATGAACCCCGACCCGAACGCGCAAGCCGCAGGAATCCAAAGGCACCGCCACGCGCAAGAGCGTCATGAACGGCCGCTACGTTGCGATGGATGTGACCGGCAAAATGCAGATGCCGGGTGAAGACGGCAAAATGAAAGATGTGCAGTTTAAAGGCATGGGCGTCGAAGGCTACGACAACGCGAAGCAAAAATTCGTCGCTTCATGGATCGACAATATGAGCACCGGTATTCAGTTTTCCGACGGCACCTACGATCCGGCGACCAAGACACTCACTTACACGAGCGAAATAGAAATGATGCCCGGAATGAAAACGCCAGTTCGCGAAGTGCTAAAGCTGACCGACAAAGATCACATGATGATGGAGTGGTACGAAACCCGTGGCGGTCAGGAAAAGAAAACCATGGAGATCGCCTACACACGCGCAGGCAAGAAATAGCGCGTGTTAACTACTGGTAGGGCGCGACAGTTTACCCGCCGTGCGCGGGCCGGGCCGCCGACTTTGCTGTAACGCGGCTGCGTGAGACGCCACCGGTGTCTCTCAATCAGACGAAAGAACGAACTTGTTTCCTTCGCTGTCCTTGAACATCGCGTAGGTGCCCCACGGCTGTTTCTGTGGCGGACCTTCGAATTCGACACCGCGCTTTTTCAATTCCTCGTACGTCTTATCGATGTCGTCGCACGCGTACGACATGTTCATGAACGAGCCGATCCGTTTTTCCTCTCCCTCCGGCGTAAACAACACCACGGCGCGTCTCCGCTTTCGGAATTCGCAACTCGATCCAGCGCTGCTTCTCGTCGAACGGCTGATCGGTGATGATCGTGAACCCGAGCTTGTCTGTGTAGAAATCGAGCGCGCGATTTTGATCGGCGACGGGAATACTGATGAATTTGATTTGCTTGATCATGATGCGCTGAACCTAAAGTGACCGATCTCTTCGCGTCCAGATGCGAACAGCAGTTCTCGTAAGAAACCGCTGTCCGTTTATCGGTATAGCAGTAAATCTGGCCGGAGCTCTCTGCGCGACGTGGCCCGCCTGATGTCGCGAAACAAGGCCGGTCGGCATTTGGGTGATCGAGATACCTCATGCGTGATCTCCTCGGGCACGACCTTTCCATGCTGCAGCGTGACTACTTACGATGAATTAAGGTTACAACTGCGGAACCTTTAACAACCTGCGGCCACTTGCGCGCTGGCTTATCGGGGGCCATGAAAAACATGGTAACATTAGTTGTGATGGCATTGTTTGCAGTGCCATCGTTCATCAAAGCCGACGTCGAGGATCGGCTCTATGACTTCACCGACGCCTATTACCTCGAGAACGGCGTCAACCCAGCCTTGATCGTCGGACGCATGCAAGCGGGCACCGGGATCGCCGTCAACGACACCCCATCTTTCGTTTCCAAAGAAACGTGCGCGCCTTGCTGACTCTCCCCGCCTACGATCATAGCCGGCGACATCAATTACTTCACGGTTCTTGGTGGGATCAGCGCCAACGCTTTCACGAACAATGCGGCTGGACGGCAAGCGCGCGCGGTCGCCGATAGCTTCACGGAGTATCTGTTCCCACAGGCAGGCACTGATCCGATTGGCTTCACCTTCCGCCAGTCATCGTTGCTCGATATGCGCCACGGTTACTTCGGGGCTGACCCGCTTCGGTCTCTGGATTCACAAGTGGGTAAATTTCACTTCGACTGCATTGAACACTCCCGCGGGTAGGCAATTCCTGAACTCGCTGGCCCTTCGAAACGGTAGGTCCCTCGATGGGCATTCCCATCATTTCGAGCCTCAGCGACATCAATGACCTGCTGAGCCGGGGTTACATCACTCTCACAACGCGCCCGAACAATGATCCATCGCGCTATGCAATCTGCCCGGTGATCGAGGATCCGACCGATGGTGGTATTGCACGCGACCAATTCCTCGCGATTACGCGGAAGCCCAATGGCACACCGGTCGAGCCGAGCTTCCTCAGGAACTTTGAGAGCCTGCGCACAACCGGCGATTGGGCCGACTAAGAGATAGCAAATTCGGGAATATCGCACAGAACAAAGTCAAAGCCGCTTCGGATTTGTCCGGAGCGGCTTTCTTGCTTTTGCAGGAGCTGGTGTAGCGGCGATCTACCACTGCGTGAAGTTAGAGCTCAACCGTTAAACGCAATCGCCGACTCTGAACTCTTCTCGCTGGAATGGAGCCGCTGTGCATCGTGCTTCTTTGCAAAAGAAAGGCGCGCGGACGGAGAGCGGAAGAATATTGTCTCCAGGTTCCTGTCCAAAGGCAATCAGCGCTTCCAGACAAAAACTGCTGTCCGTTTATCGGTATAGCAGGGCGAATTCACTTCCTCCTTCCACCTTCTTACTTCATCCTTTTGCTGTGCCTCGTTTCAAACGCACCGTTCCCATCGACGATTACGTGCTGGATGTGCTGATGCGTGATTTGATCGGGCACGATCAAAAGCCCGCCGGCTTTTATGGTTTACCTGCATCTTTACGGCCAGGCCGCACGAAATAAATGGCGCCACATTAGCGCCAGTGTGCGCACCATCGCGGACGCAACAGGACTCTCCAAAAGCGCCGTCCACGCGGCGCTCACACATTTGCGGCGCCGGCAACTAATCGCGACGACCGCCGATCACGCCACTGCTACTCCGCGCCACCGCGTTCTGCGTCACTGGCGCAGGCGATGATTGTAAGGTGTCTGTGCCAGACGCCGCTCACTAGAAACATTCCCAACGTTCTGAGGACACATCCGTTACTTCGATGAACGCAAACGCGCTAGCAATTCCGAATCGTTTCAATAGGTTGCGCCTGGGAATCACAAAACGGGAGGCGAAATGATCAAAGGAAGTCAATTAGTCGGACGTGCTGTCATCGACATGGAAGCCGCGGAGCGGCTCGGGAAAATCAAGGAAATCATCGTGCAACGTGACGGCGAGCGCGTGGCTGGTTTTGTCGTCGTGCATGGCGAAACGATTGTCGGAACCGGCGGAAAGCGGCGGATGATTCCCGCTTCCGCTGTGCATTCGATCGGGCCTGATGCAATGACTGTGCGCGGATCTGCGATGCAAGAAGTGGCTGAACTCGATAACCTGCCGCGCATGTCTGACATCATCGGTCACAAGATGGTCACGCGAAGCGGACGACTGCTCGGCGTAATCGACGACGTGCTCATCAATCGCGCAGATGGGACAATTGTCGGCTTTGTCGTCGGCGAGGGCGTCCGCAGCAAGCTGGAGAACATCTTCAATCCGCAGCGTTCCCGGGTTCACGGCTACGTGCGCGCCGATGCCGATCTCCACGTGGGCAAGGACCTGATCGTCGTCCCAGATGACGCGCTGATCGAAGGAGAGCCCGGCGCGCAGGAAGGCGATCAGAAATCGCCGACTGGCGAAGACAGATGAAGCCGACTCGCACGGCTGGGAAGAGCGCGCTTCGGCGGAATCCACAAGACCCAGCATTTGGACGCGGCGAACAGACACGCCAGCACAGACTCGATCGGAAACACCCGCAGAGCCTCGTCTTAAAACTGAAACTGCACGCCCGGTTGAGAATTACCAGCCCGCCGAAGAAGCAAGGCCTGAAACTTCACAGCCGGATCGCGAAGACGAAGCCGTCACGACCGCGCCGAAAGATCAATCTCAAGCGTAATCGGCGAGTCCGTTGGTTCGTTCTCCGCTGTTGGTTCGTGGAGGCGTTTGTCCTCAGCTTCCAGCTTCTCGGAGAGACCTGAGCACTGACCTTCGCACCCCGCGGTCGACAGCCTGGCTGTTGCCCGTTCAGCCGCCGTGGTGCAGGCATCCGCTGCAGCCTGATTTCCTAAGCGATGACTTCTCTCACGTCGCCGGTTCCCGATTGCGAAGTCTTAGCTTTTCCTGGTTTCTTTCCGCTCGATCCAGTGACTTGAAGCCATCCTCGAACAGTAAACGCCAGCCTTCCAGCGTGGTTGATTCTTCCAGAACAACCGAATGTGGAATCGGTTACCTCCATTACTGTTGTCGATTTGTCCTTCGGCCGAGAAAGAGACATTAAGAAGCGACGTGGCGGGACCACCGAACGGCGGCGCGATGAAGCCCGACATCGTGATTGAGTTCGGCGCATTCAGCGCAATTACCTGATACCAGACAAGCCCGTTGCCATTGCCGGAATCTTCGTAGAGCCGTCCACCCGGTTTCACCTCAAAGATCATGCGTTGCGGTGAGTCGGTGGCGTAAAAATCTTTGGCCACCACGATTGGATATCGTCGGTAAACGCTTTCCATACCGCCGCCTGCGGTTTGGCGATTTCCAGAGTTAGGCGGTGAGTGGCCGACGTGATTGAACCGGTTTTCTTAGGCATGATGCGTGTAGAGTGCTGCGGAAAGCGCAAGCCGTATCGATCGCGGCAGTGTCTTCCCGCGGTTCTCGCGAAAACCGAGGGTGTCACCCCGAACCGCGTGCGAAAGGCGCGCGTAAAGGTTTCGTGATTTTCAAATCCGGTTTCCAGCGCGACATCGAGCACAGTGGCGCGGGACGTTAAGAGCAGCCATGCAGCATGATCTAATCGAAGGCGGCGTTGGTGCGTCCCCGGTGTCTCCCCAAAACTTGCAGCATCAACCGATGAAATTGCCGGCGAGAAAAACAGGCCGCACGGGCCATCGCCTCGACCCGACGCGGATGCTCCGGCTGCATTGAGTCCCCGACGTAAACGACCGGCCGTCGCGCGATCCTTCAGAATGGCGCGAGTTGTTAGCATGGCCCGATCAATACACGAAAATCGACCGCGCTGTCTTGACGTTTCTTGCCATTTTTCGAAAAACCAACAAAACCCGATCTAGCCGAAACGACTGGCAAGCTTAGCTTCTCAACAAAGAAGAAAGGGACCGCCACGTTTCCCTGTGTTCCTGCTTTCCTGAGCGAAGACTCCCAACGCTTCTTCATTTCCTAGACAGAACTCGGTAGCGATCTTGCCACGCGTCGCAAATCGTCGAGCAGGATCTCCATGTCGCGCAAAGTCGTCCGATAATTCAACACGCAACCGCGCAAGGCGAAGCGACCGCCGAGCGTGGCATTCGAGAGATACGAACTGCCGTCTCGCTGCAGAGCGACCAGCAGGCGTTCATTGAAGGCATCGATTGCTTCGGGCGATTCGTTTCTGAGCTGCGCCGGCACATGACGAAAACAAAAGATCGATAACTCGACCGGCGCAGCCATCTCGAAGTCATCGCTGGCTTGCACCATCGACTCGAGATGGCGCGCACACGCAAGATTGCTTTCGATCGCCTCGCTCAACCGATCGAGACCCGACTCCTTTCAACAGCATCCATACTTTGAGCGCGCGGAAACGCCGAGACAGTTCCGGCCCGTAGTCCCAGCATACAAACGCTTCGTCTGCTTCCTCACCAAACATCCGCGTATACTCCGCCTCATGAGCAAAAGTGGCCCGGGCAATCTCAGGGTTGCGGTAAATCACGCAGCCAACATCCACCGGCAGATAAAGCCATTTGTGAGGATCGAGCGCGATCGAATCCGCCTGCTCCATGCCCGCGAATAATTTTCTCGCCGATTGCGCAAGAATGGCGAAGGCACCATAACTTCCATCCACGTGCATCCAAAGCTGGAACCGGTTCGCAACTTCTCGAATCTCGCGTAACGGGATCGACCGCGCCGGTATCCACGGTTCCGGCATTCCCAACGACGCAGAATGGAACATAGCCGGCCTCCAGATCAGCAGTGATTTTTGCAACAAGATCGTCCACCCGCATTCTGAAGCGTTCGTCGACCGCGACGTGCTGCACGTTCTCCCGGCCAATTCCCAAAGCGCCGCTGCCTTGGTGATGGAAAAATGCGTCGCGCTCGACGCATACATGCGCAGGCGGCCTAACGAGTCATATTTCGTCTGCCGCGCCGCGGCCAGCGCGGCGAGATTGGCCATCGATCCGCCGCTGACAAAAAGGCCGCCGGCTTCAGGATTGAATCCCAGAATTTGACGGATCCAATCGATCGTCAGGCGCTCGAGTTCCACCGGCGCCGGCGCCGAACGCCAGATGGTGAGATTGGCGTTCAACGTCGAAGCAAGCAGATCGGCGAACGCGCCGATTGGAGTCCCAGGCGATTGCACATAGCCAAACATCCGGGGATGCGCGTTCTGCCGGCTAAACGGAACGATCGTGTCGCGAAAAACTTTCAGCAGCGAATCAAAATCGGTTCCTTTGATCGGAAGCTTCGAGTCGAGCCCGCTTCGAATCTCGCGTGAAGAAGTGTGACGATACACCGGGCGATCGCGGAGCCCGCCGAGATATTCGATCATGAATTGAGTGACCGAATTTCCCCAATCACGTATTTCGTCGGCAGACGGCTCAAGCATGTCCACGTATTACACGCGCAAAGAATATCGCGTGCAAACTACGAGTTCTGAGGGCACACGCGGAGCGTGCGATCGTCGTCGCCGCGGCATGAGTCCATCTCTGTGTTTCGGCGTGTCCGACCGATCACTGACTTGAATCGACGCGCAGACGCGTCAGATCCAGGAATCCTCTTACTTTTTCCGTTCTTCCTTCTTACCGTTATCACGGCAGTGCCGATTATTGTTTTTGCGCTGCTGCTTTTGTTCTCCTCGCCTTTGCCGGCGTGGTTCTGCTTTCCCTTGCTTTGCGCTATCGCGCCGGAACTGCTCGACGCCAAGCACGGCGCTGGGTCGCCAGCCTGAATGTCTGGATGACCAGCTTCTCGGCTGTGTTCTTTCTCTCATTCACGTTTCTGCTCTCCTTCTGGGTCGACTCAGCGTTTCGATTCGCCCTGATTGGTATGGGTTGTGGAGGCATTCTCGGCTTGGTCGGCCTGGCGATGACCCGTTGGGAAAGCCAACCGCAAGGACTCTTCTACACCCCGAGCCGCTGGCTCGCACTACTCGTCACGTTGGCGATCGCCGCACGTTTCGTCTACGGCTGGTGGCGCGCCACGCACTCCGGCAGCAATGCTCCCGGCGATCAGCATTGGCTGATCACCGCCTCTGGCACGCAGCTTTCCCTGGCAGTCGCTGCCGGATTGATCGGCTACTATCTGGTGTATTCCGTTGGAGTGCGTCTGCGACTCACGCGGCACGAACAACGGCAATTCAATTAAATGAATCAGGAAAGCAGGAACGCAGGAAATCCGCGATTCATCCGTGGATAAGAAATTCTATCTGGAACCCAGGAGACCGAGGAACTGATGGATCAAAAAAGCAGGTCGCTGGACTCGCCGTGGCAAGAATTGAGAACTGAGAGAATTATTTTCCTGGTTTCCTGATTAACTTTTCCTAACCGGCTTTGCCTTCGTTCACCGCGACGATTTGCAGATCGTCGCCGGCAGGTTCCAACACCAGCGTTTTGTCCACTTTGCCAGATGACTGCTTGTTGCCATTGCGCAATTTGAATCCCAGCGGAAACGTCACCCGCACCCGGTTCTCACTTTGCGGTTCGACGTTAATCTTTCCCGCGACCCAAAAGTGCCGCTCCGGCCATCGCTCGTCGTAGCGTTTTAAGTCCTGCTGAATCTTTTCACGATCCATCACCCCTTGGTCGTAGTAATCGACGCGATCGGCAAAAAACTCGGCTTCGGCGCCGACGCTCTTATCAAGTCCGGCCAGGACAAACGCGGCCACGTAATCACGCAGACGGTCCGTGCTGAACTCTTCGGCCGAAGCTGCAGCCGGCGGCGCTGACGCCGGTTGCGTGCTCTCTGCTGAGCTTCTCGCTTCCACGGGCGTAGTTTGTATCGGCGTGTCAGTGCCAGTTGGCGGCGTCTCGTTATCCGCCGGGGATGACGTCTCGGTAGGGGCGGGCTCGGACTGCCGCGCCTTCGTTGATTTTCGCCGTTCGTGCTTGCGCAACTGACGCCACGTCTCAGAACTCTGTTCGGTGGTGGCTGTGCTCGGGGCAATCGCGGGCTTCGCGTTCAGCGCCTTGCTCGTCTCCGCATCAAGCTGTCCCGTGATAGGCAAGCCGTTGCGAATCTGATAACGGCTCAGCGCTGTGCTGAAATCGCTGCTGTAGGCGCCGTCGATTTCGCCAAAATAACACCCTTCGTCGGCGAGTTTGCTCTGCACCGCTCGCACGTTCTCCTCGGCCCCGCCGGCGCCCGCATTCTCCCTTTGCCGCAACTGATCCGGCGACCACAAACGCGATCGCACCCACCAAAAACAGAACGCATAGTCACGTAATTATTATCGAACGCCGAGCGCCGCGCGCTCTTGCCCGAACTGAATCGATCGCGCAGTGGAGATCGCTGACTTCTGAGATCGTGTTTCGGCGAGCCGCCGAAACCAACACGCGAGCCGCGTGTACTCCCAGGGTATCCAGCAAAGTTTTTTCGTGACTGGTGCAAATAACTGAAAGATTTTTGGCCCGATTGCCGAAGTATGACTGATGAGCGTTCCGCCGAAGACGCACCGTGGCGAAATGGAAGTCGATCCGCGCTTTCGAAATCGCGAACGCCAGCCCGGCCTCGATCTTCTCCGCGCGCTTGCGATCATCGTCGTCGTTGTTTACCACGCCGCACTGTTCGGATTCAAATTGCCCGGCCGGGTGGACCGCTTCGGCTGGATCGGTGTCGATCTTTTCTTTGTCCTTAGCGGTTATCTGATCGGCGGCCAATTGCTCGCCCCGCTTGCGCGTGATCAGCGCATCAAACTCGGCCGGTTCTTCACCCGCCGCGCGTTGCGAATTATGCCGGCCTATTTCGCCGTGCTCGCGATTTATTTTTTGTTGCCGGCGTGGCGCGAATATCCCGAAATGTCACAGCCGCTCTGGAAATTTCTGTTGTCGGTGCAAAACATCGCGCTTCATGGCGGAACCGCTTTCTCACATGCCTGGTCACTCGCGGTCGAGGACCAATTCTATCTCGCGCTACCGTTTCTTTTGCTCTTTCTCTATCGCCGTCCGCGCGCGGCCATAATCGTTCCGTGCCTGATCGTTGTTGGCGGCATCGCCTTACGCGCTTTCCTGGCTGCACAGAACCCATCAGTCGATGGCGGCGTATCGTTTCGCGGCTTTCAAGCGTGGATTTATTATCCAACCTGGACTCGGCTCGATCCGCTTGTGTTCGGCGTTGTTCTGGCGGCGATCGAGAGATTTCGACCGAACTGGTGGCAACGCCTTATCAACTGCGCGCCCTGGCTTTGGCTGCCCGCGCTCGGGCTAATCGTTTACGCACTGTATCTCGGCGAAACCAAAACCTCACCGTCGTTGCCTGTGTCTGGCAATTCCCACTCATCGCCGTCGGGATGGCCGCGCTTCTTGTTTGCGCGGTCAGTCCGCGACTCCCGCTCTGTCGAGTTGCAATTCCCGGCGCCGCCTTCATCGCCAGCATCGCCTACAGCGCCTACTTGATTCAGAAACTCGTTATTAACGGGGTCGAACAGTTCTGCACAAATCACAACATCGATCTCACGTCTGTGCCCGCGCTTCTCGGCGTCGAACTCTGCGTCTATATCGCCGCAACGATTCTCTTCCTGTCGATCGAACGTCCGTTTTTGCTTCTTCGTCGAAGGCTTGCGCCTTCCGGTCGAAAGTGGTTCGCGAGAATCGCGCGAAGCCTAGGGTGCGGGTGTGTGCCGGCTCGGGAAGATAGAAAAAGAGAATCCCGAGAATTAGATAGAGCGAGAGAAGTTGGATGCCTTCGATCCAGTTCGTCTCGCCGTCGCTACTGATCTGAAACAGGATGTAAACCGAGACCACGACCGCGACTACTTCTGGCAGGGTAAATTCAGGTCCATCGGTCGCCCAAAAGCGTAGGAGAGAAAAATCAGCACGGGCGCGACGAAAAGTGCGATTTGCAGGCTGGAACTAATCGCGATACCGAAGCTCAGGTCCATCTTGTTTTTCATCGCCATGAGGATGGCGGTCGAGTGCTCGGCCGCGTTGCCACACAATCGCCACCACGATCACACCGACAAACACCTCGGTGAGGCCGACGGAGTCCCGAACGCTTTCGATCGTCCCGACGAGAAACTCTGAGAGCAGGGCGACAAAGGCGGTAGCGATGAGCAGGATGATAACAGCCTTTCTGCGCGACCATTGCCTCTCTGTTCCTTCGCGTTCCTCAGCGCCTCGGAAGAGATCCTTGTGGGTCCGGAGAGAGAACGCCAGCATGCAGAAGTAGGTCAGGAACATCACGACGGCGATGCCTAACGAGAGCTTCTGCTCGACCAGCGGGCTCCAGCCGCCAGGGGTGCGGTCGGCGGCGCGATGAAAGACCGTCGGAATGATGAGACCAATGGCTGCCAGCGAAAGCGAAATCACGGAGCTGAGTCGCTGCGGTGCGGTTGAAACATTGTTTTTTATATTTGGTGCCGCCCATTAGAATGGAGAGACCGAGCACCAGCAGCACGTTACCGATTATCGATCCCGTAAGGGAGGCTTTCACCACATGGGTCAGACCTTTGGAAAGGGCGATGCCGGCGATGATCAGCTCCGCGGCGTTTCCGAAAGTGGCATTGAGCAATGCCCCCAGGCCTTGTCCCACGCGGGCGGCGAGCGCTTCGGTGGCGCGTCCGATCCAGCCCGCGACCGGAATGATGCCGAGAGCGGAGCAAACGAAGAGCGCAGTGGGACTGATGCCCCCGGGCCAGAAGCGCAGAACAATCGCCAGCGGAACGAAGATAAGAAGCCAGTCGAGGGACGGTTTGAGTTTCAAAAGTCTGGAGAATTTCGCGACTTGCCTCAGCTAATCAACCCGTGAAAGCTCTGCCAAAACCTAACAAGATGCGTGAAATTCTTTATCTGCTCCAAATGATGAATGGAGCTGAGGGGATCAGCGACATAGAAGGTAAAGCGACGAGGGTAGGAGCGAGTGAGCGTGGGCAGCGAATGAGTTTCAAAACCGCCGTTTTGTTTAGTGCTGCAGCGCTGTGGTGCATCGCGTGTCTTGCCAAGGCGCAAAGCGCAGATGAGCGGCTGCGAGCTATCTACACAGAAGAATGGAAATGGCGGCTGGAGCAGTTTCCCGGGCTCGAAGGCGTCGAAAAACCGGTTCCCGATCGCCTGCCGAAAGTAGATCCGGCGACGCAGGAGATGCGGCTGCGTTACTGGCAGGATGTGCTGCACAAGCTCGATGATGTTCCGCGCGCGCAGCTCTCGCCGGAGGAGCAGATCAACTACGATGTTTATCGGCCGGAAATCGAGAATTTCGTCGCCGATCAGAAATTCCGTGACTACGAAATGCCGGCGAACTCGGATTCTGCTTTCTGGACCGATGTGGGCTACACGGCGCGGCGACCTTTCAAGACGCTGACGGATTACAAAAACTGGATCGCGCAGATGCGCGACATCCCGCGCTATTTCCGCGAACAAATCGCGAACATGCAGGCGGGACTTGCGCGCGGCTTCACGCCGCCACGGCTCACTTTGCAGGGACGCGAGAAATCCATCGCTCACCATTGCGGAAGGCAAACCTGAAGACAATCTGCTCTACACACCATTCCGAGAACCGATGGTGGGAGTTCAGCCGTCCGACCAGGACAAGCTCAAATCGGAAGCCGCACAGGTGATTCGTGAGATCGTGCAGCCGGCTTATGCGGACCTGCTCAAATTCTTCCGCGACGAATATGTGCCGCACACCCGCACGACGCTTGCGGCCGAAGCGCTGCCGGACGGGAAAACGTATTATCGCCAGAAAATTCGCGAGTTCACCACGCTCGATCTCTCGCCCGACGAAATTCACCAGATCGGCTTGTCGGAGGTTGCCAAATTACATCAGCAGATGGTCGACGCGATGCACGAATCCGGGTTCAAGGGCGAGTTTCCGGCATTCGTGCAATTCCTCCGTGACGATCCGCAGTTCTACGCCAAAACACCGCAGGAACTGCTCAATCGCGCCGCCTGGATTGCGAAAGTATTCGACGGCAAATCGTCGCAATACTTTGGCTATCTGCCGCGGATGCGTTTCACCATCAAACCCGTCCCGGCCGATCTCGCGCCCTTTTATACTTCAGGCCGTGGCGGTGCGGGCATTTATCTCCTGAACACATACGATCTGCCGCATCGCCCGCTCTACAATCTGCCCGCGCTGACCCTGCACGAGTCCGCGCCAGGACACGCATTCCAGATTCCGATCGCGCTCGAGCACAAGAACCAGCCGGAATTTCGGCGATTCGACTACATTTCCGCGTACGGTGAAGGTTGGGCGCTTTATTGTGAAAAGCTGGGCCAGGAAATGGGGATGTACGACACGCCATACGAGCGCTTTGGGATGCTGGGTTATCAGATCTGGCGCGCTGCGCGGCTGGTGGTGGACACCGGCGTTCATTCGAAAGGTTGGACGCGCGAACAGGCGCTCAAGTATATGCACGATTACACCGCGCTACCCGAGCATGAGATCGAAACCGAGGTGGACCGTTACATCGCCTGGCCCGGGCAAGCCCTCTCTTATTATATGGGCGAGCTCGCGATCGTGCGTGCCCGCGAAAAGGCGGAGAAAACGCTCGGGCGAAATTCAACATCCGCGCTTTCCACGATGCTGTGCTCGAGCTCGGCTCGGTGCCGCTGCCCGTTGTCACGGCGCGGATCGACCGCTTCATCACTGAAAACGGTAAAGGCCCTTACCCCGATATGGAGTGAGTAAGTCTCCGGCCTCGGTCGCTATTTCCGGGATCGATGCGATAGTCTTGGATGTCTAAACGATCTGCTATCTCGTTCACACGTCGCGCGCCTGACAACCTTACCGAAGAGCTGGTCGCTGTGCTCTCGTCGAAGGACTCTTTCGAATTCAAGCCGTTATTCGAAATTATTTTGATCAATCTGCGGGAGCGAAACGCAGCCAATGGCGGCGAAGAGCTGCTGCGCTTGCGTGCTTACGAAAAGCTTCAGGGCCTTGTCTATCAGGGCGCGGTCAAACGGACGGTCACAGGAATCACGAAGAAGTACAAAGGCGTCCCTACACGAATGGTTGTGCTGGGTGCTGAGATGAAAGCTTTGCGTGCCGCCTGCAACGAGCGCGCTCTTGCCAAGGCTGCCGCGCGTAACTGATCGCTGACCTCTGTCATCGGATCCTCGGGGGCGAAATCGTAGGAGAAGCGTTGAATTAATCCACGCGATCGCGCTTCGATTGGACGTCCGGCGTTTGGCGTTCGACGTTCGACCTTCCTATGGCAGAGACGTCAACCGCAGTCATCGCGAGCGCGAGCAACCTTTCCGTCAAGTACGGCACTCAGGTCGTCCTCGACGGCGCGACGATTGCCTTTACGGAGGGCGAACACATTGGGCTTGTCGGCCGCAACGGCTCGGGCAAATCGACCTTTCTCCAAATCGCGGCGGGCGTGGCGCAAGCCGATTCAGGCGAATTCACACGCCGGCGTGATCTCGTTACCGGCTACATGCCACAACTTTCCGGCTTGGACGATGCGGCCACGGTCCATGCGAACATTCTCAGCGGCGCACAGCGGATTCTCGACCTCATCGCCGAATACGAACGCGTCCCGGCGGACAGCCCACTCAGCGCCACGATCCTGGAGCAAATTGGCGAGGCCGACGGCTGGAACTTGGAACATCGGATCAAGTCGCTCATCACGAATCTGCACGCGCCGGAATCCGATCGCGTCGTGGGCACGCTTTCCGGCGGGGAAAAACGCCGCGTCGCGCTTTGCCGGGCGCTTCTCGCGCGTCCTGATTTTCTGATTCTCGACGAACCGACCAACCATCTCGACACCGGCTCGATCGAATGGCTGGAGGACTTTCTCGCGCGTTATGCCGGCACCTGTTTGTTCGTCACACACGATCGCTATTTTCTCGATCGGGTGGCGACGCGGATCGTCGAGCTGTCGCGCGGCGAGTTCACCAGCTACGACGGCAACTACACCGATTACCTGCTCGCGCGCGCGCAGCGCCAAGCGGTCGAGGAGGCGCAGGAACATCAACGGCAGAAGTTTTGAAACGGGAACTGCAATGGGTGAGAAAAGCGCCGCGCGCGCGCCGGACGAAATCGGTGGACCGCGTGGAACGTTATTTCGAGATGGCCGCCCAGGAAGCACCGGAGGCGGAGCTCGACGTCGAGTTGATTATCCCCACGCCGCCGAAGCTCGCGAATCGCATCATTGAATTGCGCGACGTGAGTGTGGAGTTGGGCGGCCGCACACTCTTTCAGCACGTGAATCTCAATCTCGCAGCCGGGGAACGCCTCGGTGTTGTCGGTCGCAACGGACTCGGCAAGTCTTCGCTCCTCAAAGTCATTCTGCAGGAACTGCCCGCCGCGAGCGGTGCAGTGGAGATCGGCGCGCGGACCCAGATCAATTACGTCGATCAAAATCGGCTCCTCCTCGACGATGAGAAAACGGTTTGGGAAGAAGTCGGGAGCGGCGGAGAACACGTCACGCTCGGCGAGGAGAGCATCACGTTGCGCGCTTATCTGCGGCGATTTCTTTTCAGCGAAGACCGCATCAACACGAAGATTTCGCAGCTCAGCGGCGGCGAACGGAGCCGGGTGCTGCTCGCTAAAATCCTGAAGCGCGGCGGCAACGTTCTGATGCTCGACGAACCGACGAACGATCTCGATCTCGGAACGTTGCGCTTGCTCGAGGAAGCGCTCGTCGCCTTCGGCGGCTGCGTCATCGTGGTGAGTCATGATCGCTATTTTTTGAATCGCGTTTGTACCTCGATTCTCGCTTTCGAAGGCGAGGGCCGCGTGGCCTATAGCGTCGGGAACTACGATTACTACCTGGAAAAACGAGGCGCACCCGGCCCGGTTCGCGATTCATACCCCACGCCGGCCGAAGCCGCCGCCGAGCAAACGAAAAGCAAAGACAAACCGCGGAAGCTTAAGTGGAAAGAAGAGCGTGAATGGGAGTCGATGGAGGCGAATATTCTCGTCGGCGGAAAACGAGGTGTCGGATTTGGAGGCCACGTTTGCCGCGCCGGATTTTTATGCGAAACCGCGCTCGGAGATTTTCGAGTTGGAGACGCAATTGAAAACGGCACGCGACAAAGTCGCGCACCTCTACGCGCGGTGGCAGGAACTCGAGCTCCTGCAGAGCGTCCCGTCTCCCTAGATTTCGCTTCTTGCATCATAAGCCGCTTATGATGCATGGTTCAAGCTTCATTGCATTGTAGGGCAGGCGTACGCCTGCCATTCTTTGATCGCGAATGACAGAAGCAGAAAGAAAGTGCGGGCTTATCTTGCCGAGGATCGGTCGACGCGGCGGAATCACCAGCCGTCGCGAGCTGACCAAATCGCACGCAAGACAGATGGTCGCGATCCGCGAAGCCAAACGCGCCGCCCTAAAAGCGGGCAAGTCTTGGCCGCCGCGCGATCTGCAAACTAATAAAACTTTCATAGGAAGAACTAATCGATCATAAGCCGCTTATGATGGAACAATTGCACGGCTAACGTTGTAGAGGCGCTTGTGCCAAGCGACGTCCCGAATTTGCCAGAGCACGTTCCTGCGCTCCCGCTCGAAGCGCGAGCTGCACCGCCGCCTGACGATCCCGTCGCCGCGCAACTGCGCGGATTCGGGCCGCTTGGACTTCTCGCGATTCTCGTCATCGTCTTGACGTCTGTCGTTAAACCTCTCGGCGGCCTTCTGGTGCTTCTGTGGGCCTGGCGATCGCATACGCCATGGCGCGACATCGGCTACGTGCGACCCAGGAGCTGGCTTGGCAGTCTGGCCGTCGGCATCGTTTTCGGCTGCGCGTTTAAACTCCTGATGAAGGCGATCGTGATGCCGCTGCTCGGCGCCCCCGAAATCAATTCCGCCTACCATTACGTGATAGGAAACCGGGCTGCGCTCCCGGATTGGTGTTCACGATGATTGTCGGCGCGGGCTTCGGAGAAGAGACCATCTTCCGAGGAGTACCTATTCGAACGCCTCGGCAAGCTTTTGGGACCGGGGCCGGCGCAAAAGTATCCATCGTGCTGCTCACCTCCGCGGTGTTTGCCCTGGGCCATTACGCCAACCTGGGGCTTCCTGGCGTCGAACAGGCGATGATCACGGGTCTCGTCTTCGGGACGATCTTCGCCGTCACGGGCCGGATCTGGATGGTGATGTGTGCGCATGCTGCATTCGATCTAACGGCGATCGCGATAATCTATTGGAATCTCTGAAGCCGCTGTCGCTCACCTCGTGTTCAAATAGCCGCGGGGTTGCCTAACAATACACTCAGCCCTCCTATCGTAAGCCGCTTACGATGCATAAACCACTAGGCTGAAACTTGACGGCTTAAAGCCGTCAAGATTACCGGACGTGGTTCATTTTCAAATCCGGACGACTCCCGTGTCGGATTTGGAGCCACCTTTGCCGCGCCGGAATTTCATGTAAACCGCGCGCGGAGTTTTCCGGTTTGGAAACTCAATTGAAAACAGCGCGGATCACAGCGGGACCCTAGCGTTGACGATCGGGAGCTGGGCGCGAAGTTCGGAAGTGCTCCATGCCATGCGCAAAGGGGCGACCGTTCCAAGCTTCGAACGCGGGCTGGTGAGCGGGTGCATAACCGCTGCTCGGCAGCCAAGTGAGATAGAGCCAATCGAGCGCGCGCAACTCGACCTCAATCATCCCGGCGATGTCGACCTCCGCGATCAAAGTGAGGCGCGAACGTGGTCATGCTCACTTCTCCGTCGGCCAGCGTGGTGGCGGGAACTCGAGGCCCACGTCGTAGCGACACTTATCGAGCGCGACGATCTCGGGATCTTCCCACTGATATCCGAGCCATTGGCCGTCGGCGAGGCCGCGAGACCTCGGCCCAGGAGAGCATTCGCGCGATAGCCCGGGGAACATGGTCGCCTTCGTAAGGTTGATGCACGCGAATATAAGCTACGCGTCGCGCTGGGAGATTGCGCGAGCCTGACCGCAAAGCCGTCCGGATTTTCCCCACGGGCAAGCGCTCGAGCCGGTGCCGTTCCTCCGGTGGAGTGAGCGATGCCTGCATCGTCTTTCTGTTCGAACGCCGGAAACGTTCGACATCGAATTTTCTCGGCGGCACGCCATAATAGTCGCGAAAAGAACGGGAGAAATCAGAGCTCGACGAGAAACCGCAGGCCAGGGCGACGTCGGTGAGTCTCACGCCTTTCCGGTGGGACAACAGATAGACTGACCGTTCCAAACGGACGCGCTTCACGAACGACGCCAGCGTCTCTCCCATCAGCGAACGAAAGATCCGGTGGAAGTGATAAGGCGAGAAAAACGCCGCCCCCGCGACGTCCTCGAGCCGCAATGGCTGGTCGAGATTTCCGGTGATGTAATCCACCGCCCGATTGACGCGATCGACGTAGTCCAAGTTCGCAAGATTTGGCAAGTCGGGCACGGCCATCGCATCGTAGCATCGCCTGGCCACTGACAAAACAACCCACTACACTCGGTGCATTCTCGGTCAGCTTGGCCGTGAAGAACCTGCAGGCATCGCAAGCATTCTACGAAAAGCTCGGATTCGAACGAGTTCTCGGTGACCCGGCGCAGAACTGGCTCATCCTCCGCAACGGCACTGTCACGATCGGGCTGTTCCAAGGCATGTTCGAGCGCAACGTCCTGACCTTCAACCCGGGGTGGGACGACCACGCCCGGGCCGTCGAGAGAATTTACCGACGTCCGCGAGCATCAACGCCGCCTGAAATCGAAAGGGCTCAAGCTCACCAACGAAGCTGACGAGAGCAGCACCGGGCCCGCGAGCTTCATGGTGATCGATCCCGACGGCAATCCCGTCCTAATCGATCAACATGTGTAGCCAGGTTTAGATAAGGCGATAAGAGTATTCGTAACGTAATGATTGGCGACCGCTAATGAACGAAGCGCAAAAGAACGTGCGCGAATGGAGCTGATGGGATCAGCGACATAGAAGGTAAAGTCGCGAGGGGTAGCGACGAGCAAGGCAACGAGCGAGTTTCAATATCTCGCCGTGATCGGCAAGCACGGTGGGCTCGCCAGCCGGCGTGCTGACGCGCTCGCACGCAAAACAGATGGTCGAAATTCGCGAAGCCAAACGCGCGGCGCTGAAAGCGGGAAAAACATGGCCTCCTCGCGACCGCAGCCGAGTCAAACTTTCGTAAATTAGATTCATGCATCGTAAGCCGCTTACGATGCATGAGCGGTGCGTGGCTGTGGGTTTAAACGCTGATCGCCGGTTGAGCGCTGTCGGCGCGGCTCCGTGGCCCTGTGGCGCAAGCGTCCAAACGAGTGAGAACGTGGTCGTCACCGGCGCATTCTTGTGCAAGCCTTCCCGACATGAGAAAGCACGTCCTTCGCCATCGTCCTTGTCGCATCCCTTCTGCAGTTCGCATCCTGCTCCGACGACCATGACCCGAAGCCCACCGTGGCACGCGGCGCCGGTCGGGTGAAGATCGTGTACGACGATGCTGGCATTAAGCCCGAGAACCGGGACGTCGTGAAGCAGATCAGGGACTCGGGCGTGTTCGATCGGCTGGCTGACCGTGCGACCAAGACGCTCGCCTTGCCACACGATCTCGTGGTCAAAGTCAGCGACGACGTTCCCTTCGACGATCCCACAACGGAAGTGGACGGCAGGACGATCTTCTGGCCGGCCGGGTGGTCGAACACGACCCGCAGCCTCCTCGTGGAGTTCGTCCCCGATGTGATCCGCGACAAGGGCGTCCCGAAGGCGATCGGGACACAGAACTTCACGCCCGACACGCTGAACATCTGGGCCAACCAGTTCATCCTCGGCCACGAGCTTGGCCACGCCCTCATCCACCACCTCACACTTCCTCTGACCGGCATGGAGGAGGACTCCGCCGACGGCTTCGCCACGTTCTTCACCATCATCGACAAAGAGACCGGACCGAATGCGGCGCTCGGAGCCGCGGTGCTTTCGATGCGTTCGCGGCGAAGAAGCCCAACGTGACCATGGAGGACTTCTCGAGCGATCACCCCGTCGTCCAACAGCGCATCTTCAATTTCCTCAGCGCCGTCGTAGGAAGCGACCCCAAAAGCTGGAAAACTCGCTGGTCACAGACGGGCACGTCCCGGAAAACCCGCGCCCCTCTCTGCCGAAAAGAATGGACGCAGCTGAACTACGGCTGGTGGAAGGTCCTCGAGCCGCACATTGCCGACACCTACAAGGAGGAGGCGGACGCAGCTCGAGCGCAGGCGCGCAAGGACCTCGACGAGGAGACACGCCGCCCTGCCCGGCAAGATCAGGGAGCTGCGCCGGCAGCAGGGCTCTGGATGAGCGCCGCAGCGTCTTATTTAGAGCCTTAGAGTTCATCAAAACTTGGATTTCGCCAAGGATGATGCGTGCCTCGCGGTAGCGCTCCGTAGTCCCGCGACTGCGGGACGAAGGCGGGTCACTTCCCGACAGCCCGCTGCTGCAACGGAACCAATGTCGCAAGATCGACAGCAGATGTCGGCGAAGCCGTTTTATCGACCAGCTCTTCGGCCGCTGCTTTCAGTTCCGTCCATCGCGACAACGGATAGGCGGGCGCAAGGACGATGTGGCGAAGTATGCTGCGCCACTCCACCAGCGCGCGTTCGATATCGCCGTGACGCAACAGTTCGTTGGTGAGCTTGTGCTTGGAGCGCGGATCAGCCACCAGCGCGCGCACCACTTCCGATGCGCCGGCGCCGTATTGCACCGGCACGCCCATGGTGAGGTAACCTGGATAATCGGCGCGGCCGTAAATCCGCTGACACAAAATGCCGAGCCGCCCGCCCATCGGCGCGTCTTCGCCGGCGAAGCGCGGGCCGGCGCGAATATTGGCCAGATCGAAAACCAATTCGTCGATCGGATAGGTTTCGTCTTCGAGCGCGACCGCCACCGCCAGACCTTCGCCGCCGTGGAAAAATGAGAAGATCATTCCCCGCCTCGTCGGTGTGCCGTCCGGTTCAACCAGTCCAAGGTGTCGCCACGCGCATGTTGGCGAGTTCACGATCGCGACGGTTTTATCGTGCTCCAACTGATCGCACGTTCGACAAACGTCCGGCAGGTTCTCGCGCTCCGGCGGATCGATTAACGCCTTGCCTAACCGAATCGATGTGAGCGTTGACCGGCACATCGGCGTAATCGAGCCGGACCGAGAGCAGATTTCCGCGCATGATCCAGTCGACGATCGTGCCCGGCTTCACGAGTTCCGACGAGCTGCGGGCGGATCTCAGTCTCGAACTGTTCATGGCTAACGTTCCGCGCCGCAGCAATCTTCATTGGACGTTGAGCGCCGCTCGCGATTTATCGGGTTGACGTCTGCGGCGTTCGGACGTTTTTCCCTGGCTTTAGCTCTTTCTTCAGCCATTTCACCAATGCCACCTCTCCCGAAGCGAGCACCGTCGCGACCGGCAACTCGCGCCCATAATGGTTCTGCTCGCGCAGCCGGCAGAGATTTCCCGTGCCGACCCCATCGAGCATACGCGGCACGGTCAGCGCCCGCCGCCACCGATCGTTTTCGCGCACAAAAGCGCGACCGAGCGTCACACTTTCTGCCGCCGGTTTCGCTTCCCATTCTTCGCGAGAAGTTCAGCATCTCGATCATTCCGCGCCGGACGAACCGCGCGCGCTCATCGGTCACCCAAAGTCCACACGGCCGCGGCCCGCTATCGAGTGAGTGTTCGACGCCGAGCGGCACGCGTTGCACGCTGAACAATGAGTGGGTCAGTTCCACCGCCGCCGCGAACGGTTGTTCGCCGCGCTGTTTGGCCGCATGCATCACGCTTATCAGACTGGGCCAATCTACCTGGGCTGCGCGTCTCAGCTGGCGCGCTTTTGTGTCGCTCAACCGCGGCAGATCGTTCGTGTAAAGCGCGTGACCGACTTCATCGAGACCACGGCGGCCGGCGCGACCAAACATCTGGAGAAGCTCGTCCGCTTCGACCTGGCGCTCGAAATTGCCGGCGAAATAACGTCGATCGGTCACGATCACCGAGCGCATCGAAAAATTGATCCCGGCGGCAAGTCCCATCGTCGCGACGACGACGTTGAGTTGTCCCGCTTTGGCGAGCGATTCCACCACGCCGGCGCGCGCGGCGTAACTGAGTCCGCTGTGATGATACGCCACACGATTCCGCAAGAGTTTCGTCAGGCTCTTCCCCGCGGTTGCTTCCTGGGCCGGGGTCAGTCGCAGCGGGTCGCGCACCGGTAGGGCCGACGCGATGGCTTGCGCGATCTGTTCGGCAGCGGCGCGACGCGGCGCGAACACCAACACCGGAGCGAGGTCCGCGCGCATGGCGCGGCCAATCATGCGCGGCCAGAAAGATCCGCCAGTCCGGCTCGGACTGCGCGACTGAACAAATTGGGAATCAGGCAAATTTCCGAGATCAGTTTCCTCCAGCGGCACCGGTCGCGTCTTATGTTCGATGAGGACGGCGTCACGTCCGATGCGTTGCAGCCAGGCGACCACGTCGCGCGGGTTGGCCACGCTCCCGCTCAAAAAGAGCAACTGTGTTGCTTTCGGTGCGAGAGCGACGGCGAGCTCGTAATGCACGCCCCGCATCGGATCGCCCAGCATTTGAAATTCATCCATGACCAGGAGACCCGGGCCTTCGCCGCGGAGAAACCGCCCGCGCTGTGTCTCGAGCGTCGCGACCACAACCTTCGCGTCGAGATTTAGCGCGACGTCACCCGTGGATATGCCGACATCCCAGCCGCGCGCGCGCCATTCCGATAATTTATCGTTAGCGAGTGCGCGGGTCGGGACGGTGAACACCGCCTGAGTTTTCAGGTTCGGATAAAGCAGCTCGAAGATGTAAGTCTTGCCCGATCCTGTCGGCGCCTGCACCACCACGTCTTGTCCCTGTTGCAACGCGCGCACTGCCTCCTGTTGCCACAGATCGGGAATAACCAACTCCAACCGAAAATCCCCTCAATCACCCGCCAAGATGTTGCAACGTCGTCGCCTTGCAATGGCCGGCCCGCGAGAGACCGCCTCGTCCGCGGCGGGACGGATTCGCCCGGGGCGAACGTTTTCCATCTGCCGCTTTAACGATTTAACGTTTCAACGGATCACGCGGCGATAGCCCCTGCTTGCAATGGAGCTGATGGGATCAGCGACATAGAAGGTAAAGCGACGAGGGTAGGAGCGAGCGAGTGCGGGCAACGAGCGAGTTTCAATGGAGCACGAGCTGACGGGATCAGCGACATAGGACAGGTAAAGTCGCGAGGGTAGCGACGAGCAAGTTGGGCAACGAGCGAGTTTCAAATCTGGCGGACGAACCGCACTGGTGCGTTCATCGGTGTCTAGGCCGTCGCAAGGCGTGCGGCCTTGCTGGTAGTTCCACGATGCGGTGCTTGAGCTCGGCTTCGCACCGCTGCGCGTTGTGACCGCGCGGATCGACCGTTTCATCGCCGAAGACGGTAAAGGCCCTGCCCGGATATGGAGTGAGTAGGTCGCGGGATTGATAGGCTACTATCTGGTTTACTCTGTTGGAGTGCGCCTGCGATGGAGCCAGGGATCAGCGACATAGAAGGTAAAGTTGCGAGGGTAGCGACGAGGGAGATCTGCCGTCGGGCCTAGTTAGGCTGTCAGAAAGTTCTTCGTCTGCAAATTGGCCTGACCGGACGGCGCTGGCCGGTTTCGCGACTGAAGGCGTTCCAAGAGTTGCCGGGTCCTGGAGATGCGAATGCAACTCGAGCTGAACTGCATTCATTATCTCAAAGCATGAACGATTTCACTGCTCCCATTTCGCCGCACTAATCGGCTCAAAGTTTCCTCCATGAGCGATCGAATTCTCCGATCAACAAGATCTTTAGCTCCCGAAACAAACTCACTCCGGCGAAGCGATTGCTTTAGCGAGTCGATCGCTGCCTACGTTATCGCAATTCTTTCCAACACCGCAGACTGGACATTACCGCCAGTGGTTACCCACTCTTCCGGATCCCGGAATGCGAGAGTGCCCTTCAGCCATGTCGAGAACTCCTCGAACAGTCTAGAGGAGTTCGGTGAACGAGCACCATCACTCAACTCGTGGAGTCGCCCAGCTTAGCCTCCTTCGCAAACGCGCTGAGTTCTCGCCGAACGCGTATCAACGCAATTGGCACATGACAGTCTGATAGCTTCGTAATCACATTGGATAAACACGTAGGTATTCGGAGAAACTGATTCGAAAACGCCCCAAAAGTACGCATACAACATCGGGATGAGATAAGCGCGAGTAGCGCTTCAGGCTGGCGGAGACGGATACGATGAACCTCTCGAGATCAGCGATACTCTGAGCACTCGTCGCACGCATTGTTCGTGTTTTGCAAAAAACTCCCTTCGCTGCGGTTTCAAGAGCAGCTGAATAGTCAGCCATTACTTTTGAACCAGTTTGTCGCCAGTTCCAATCTCTTCGAATTCTTTGCGCGTATTAGAGCCACTACCAGTAAGATTCTGGCGCTTTGCCTCTTTGATTAGCTCCACGATTTTCTCGCGACGCGATTGAGCAGAAAGCTTCCGCACTTTGTCGAGATTGTTCGCGACTCCAACGCTAATCATCGCGAAGAGCGTCGGTGAGAAAGGGCCAAAACTCTTATTGTCTTCTGATTTGCCTGAAATGCTTCTCCATCGGGCAATGCCTCAACTACGAGACCCCCAAACGGCATCGAAGGTCTGTTTTTCGGCGTCTTGATCAAAGGGCAGCGATTTTCTCGCAACTTCTTGCATGTAGTCAGTCAAGAATCGGGAACATCATGAGTGAAGTGGTCGCTGTAATTCTTTACGTAAAGGAATCGCAATACTAGCTCCTCCAGCCCGCCTCTTTTCTGCTGCCCTCGGCAATCCGACAGCCCGTATAAAATCGGTGTTCTTTGCCATCTGTTGCAGGAAATCTGGGAATTCATTACTCAGGATTCGCACACTGCAATTGCGGATCTCTTGATCGGCAATTTCGATCCACCCCGATTCAGGCGCTTAAAGATTGCATCGTAATATCGGATCTGTCTCGCGCTTCGTGAATGTAGATTCGCAAATCGCCTGCTTCAGGTTGAGTTGGAGCTGAGAGGGCAGTGATGCGAATGATAAGCCTTGCAAGTGAGTCAAGTATTCGCTCAGCGAGCAATTGCAGCGGGGCGCTTAGATCATTTTCGTGCTCGTCGTGCCATTCATCTTCGTTACCTTTAATGCCTTGGGCCTCTTTGGGGAATCTCAGTGGAAAGAAGCGAGCTACGGTTGAGAACCGTTGAAGTCCGTCGAGCAATTCCCAAACGCCATCCTCTCGCTCAGAAAAAGTGGAGGAATCGGTATTTCGAGGATTAACGACTCGATGAAGCTACCTGTTGTTCTCGCGTCCACCTAAATAACAGCCGTTGAAAGTCAGGTTGTCGTTTAGCTCCGGCGGCTTTACGTAATACATATTACCAGCCCGGATAACGAAAAAGTGAGGTCTTCGTGTTTTATCACGCGACGATTGCGCTCAACTTCGTCTAGCAGCGTTTTCATAGCTGGGAATTACGGAAACCTTCGATTGTATTCGCGAGACAAGCGAGTTAACAGCGCCGAGTACTCCAACTCCGTAGTCGACAGACTCAGCCAGCTAAATGGAAAAGGTTTCACATTCGTGGCAAGCGCAAAATCTGAACTCGTCGGGACGGTGAACACCGCCTGAGTTTTCAGGTTCGGATAAAGCAGCTCGAAGATGTAAGTCTTGCCCGATCCTGTCGGCGCCTGCACCACCACGTCTTTCCCTGTTGCAACGCGCGCACTGCCTCCTGTTGCCACAGATCGGGAATAACCAACCCAACCGAAAACTCCTCAATCACCTCGCCAAGATGTTGCAACGTCGTCGCCTTGCAATGGCCGGCCCGCGAGGCGCGCCTCGTCCGCGGCGGGACGGATCTCGCCCGGGGCGAACGTTTTCCATCTGCCGCTTTAACGATTTAACGTTTCAACGGATCACGCGGCGATAGCCCCCTGCTTGCAATCGAGGTCTGAGGTTTGGGAGCGCACGCGGCCCTGCGTGCTGGTTTCGGCGTCTCGCCGAAACGGACTTTGCTCCTTTAGTCGACCTTCGTTCTGCACGTGCTCTTTTTCCTCGCATCATAACCCGCTTACGATGCCTGTTTGAAACTTCTATGACTGAAGCTGAAAAAGGAGTGCGCGACTATCTCGCGAAGATTGCCGCCGCGGCGGTGTCGCCAGCCGGCGTGAGCTGACACGCGCGCACGCGAAGAAGATGGTCGCGATTCGCGAAGCCAAACGCGCCGCATTGAAAGCAGGAAACCGTGGCCATCGCGCGATCGCAAATTACTTAAGCTCTCCTGATCCTGCTTTTGAGTGACGCAGCTATTGGTTCGAGGCGCTCGGCGCGCACGGCGGAACTCAGTCTTCGACATCGCGACAACGTTCATCGAGCTGCCGGCTGATAACATCGACATCGTGGAAGTCGACGCTTTTGCTCGGTCCCGTTTTGATCTATTATGTGCCTGCATGGAGGTTGCGGCTGGTTGTCGAACACGATTCAGAAACGAAGCGTTGGGCGGCATTTTTCCCGGAATTACCCGGTTGCGCCTCCGCAGGCGACACAGAGGACGAAGCGATCCAAAACGCAAAGGAAGCTCTTGAACTTTGGTTTGAGCCGGCGCCGGTCGATTTGCCTGCCGGCGCAAAAGTCTTGGAAGTTGCGCTCAGCGAGCGGAGCGCTTCCCGTTTGCACAGCCCAACAACGTCATTCGCGTCTTGCGCAAACATGGTTTTGCGTTGGTAAGCCAAAAAGGAAGCCACCAAAAGTGGCGTCATTTAAAATGGCCGCCAGGTAATCGTCGCTATGCACGGGAACAAGCAGATTCCGATCGGCACCTTGAAAAGCATCATCGAAGGAGCGGGCTTAACTGCCGAAGATTTCCGCTGAAACCAAATTCGCGGCCTCGCGACGAACGACCGCCACTTCAGGTTAGTAGACGGCGCGGCATGCAATTTTTCATCCGTGGCACACTGTATGCCCGTTACGAACAGCAGTGGTTTTCTGCGCTCATCCAGTGGGAGCGTCCGCCTCTCCCTTGTTCGGGAGAGGAGTCAGGTGAGGGTGCGAGCTAGCGACCTGGCATCAGTCAGCAGCCGAGCGACGTTTCGTCCTGATCAACGACTAATGCGCGCCTGGAAGCCCGCATCATAAGCCGCTTATGATGCATGAGTTCACGAGGGTTTGAGTCGTTCCAACGGCAGGCGCGCAGTCACGGGATCCGGATTGGCTCGCTGGCTCGCGGCTCCACTCCGCTGCTGGCTTCGATTTCGTCTGCGGCTGTCTTTCGTTTGCGTGGCCGTTTCCGAGACTTTGGAGCAGCTCCGTTACGAACAGCACGGACTTTCTGCTCCTGTTCGGAAGCGGACGCAGTCGCGCTGGCGACGTTCCTTGCGTTCCTTACGCAGCTGCTTCTCGTGCAAATAGGTCTTGTACTTTTATAGGCAAGACCACCGCCCAAACCAGCGGCGGCAACTGCCAGTGCCGCTGCAATTTTTACTGGCCCGCGACCAGGCACCATATGCCACGGGCATTTATCCAGCGGATAGCTATCCGGAAGAGAAAACTCACAACCACGCGAATTACACTTATGCGCCATAGCTTGTCGTACCGCGGCCGGCTAGAATCGTCAAATGCGGAGGTGACGGCGGAGAACTGGGGAGCACCGCGAAAACGTTCGGTTGGTTTCGGCTGCTAGCCGAAACGAACTTTGAGGATTGTGGATGTTAACGCGTTGGTCTTTAATCGCGCGCGATGGCGCATCCAGGCACAATCGCGATAACTGACTTCGATTGGTATCAGTTATTTAAGCCAGCAGCGTTCGTGGGATGAGGTCAACTTTTGGAAGCCAACCACAACACAACCGTTTCGAGCACCCGAGTTCTCGCCATTTTCTTTAAGCTGAAAGCTCCACATCGTGCGATCGCCGGATTCAGGTCAGCTTCGCGCGATACTCGGAACTACCAGAATGGCTGGCATGGGAGTGCTTCGGCACAGCGAATGGCTCGGCTTCATTTGAAGAGATGCATGCGCGACTTGAGAAGATTCGGGCGAAGATCAAGGCGGCGCCTCAGAAGGGAATTTTGCAAATTGGCTGTATTGTCGTCGTTAACGCGACGTTCTTTTCGCGTGATGAATGGATTCCGCAGCCGCGTGACTGGGCTGAATCGAATCTTCGTCACACTGTATACGACTTGGATGTTGGAGAAGGAGCGCGAGTTTGGGCGGAATGCCTTGCGCGCGTTCAGTCTGATCGTGAATTGCGCGTCGCAGAAGTCGGAGCGGCTGGCGAATCGCAGCGTTACGGTTCTCCGGTTTTGATTCGGCCCGCGACTTGGCCAAGGAGCATTCCGCGTTTCTGTGACTGAAGCGTACAAGCGTGCGTGTGCGGTAACACAAGAACATTCGTTGCCCGCGCTCGAGGCAGCGCACATTCGCCCGTTCGCGAAGGAAGGTCCTCATGAAGTACGAAACGGATTACTGTCTACGAGCAGATCTCCATCGCTTGTTCGAACAAGGCTATCTGACCGTGACGCCGAACTACACGTTGGAAGTTAGTGATCGCCTGCGACACGACTACCAGAATGGCCGAAGTTACTACCCTTTGCGCGGCACTCGAATTTCTGTGCCTGCTGCTGGAGACAGAACGACCGACTGACGATCTCCTTGCGTGGCACAATCAGAACGTCTTTCTGCAATAGAACGCGTAATGGAGCTCGCAACACCGGCAGTCAGCACGAAAGCGGCGTCATTGCGGTTTTGGTATGGCGCTTCGATTGCGGAGTTTGTCGGTGCGAGCGCTGAGAAAATTGTTGGCCAGCTGACGCTCAATTGCTTCATTCGACATCGATAGGAGTCAGGCAGCTGCATGGCTTACAGAGATCGAGTTTCTCCAATCGAAGCTGAGCGATTTAGCAGGATCGATCTTCTTCGAGTTCAACATTCCGCGAATGGGACGGCGGATCGATGTCGTTCTGGTCATCGGACCGGTGGTGTTCGCAATCGAGTTCAAAGTCGGCGAGAAGACATTCGATCGCGCGGCGATTGATCAGGTTTGGGATTACGGACTCGACCTGAAGAATTTTCACGAGGCGAGTCACGACGCTTCGATCATTCCGATACTGATCGCGACAGAAGCAACGCAATGTCCGCGATCGGAGCTGGTCGCTGATGCTGACAAAGTTTACCGACCGATCGTTGTCGATCCTGAAAGCTTTCGCAGCGTTCTCGATGCTGCGCTTGCGAAGATCAGCGGTCACGCGGTGGATGCAGATGCGTGGGCACGCGCGTCATATCATCCGACGCCGACTATCGTCGAAGCTGCCCGTTCGCTGTACGCGCAGCATTCAGTTGAAGCGATCGCGCGATTCGACGCTGGCGCGCAGAATCTGCATGTCACGTCGCGACGCATTGAGGAACTCGTGGACGAAGCGCAAGCGAAAGGTCGTAAGCGAATTTGCTTCGTGACTGGTGTTCCAGGCGCAGGAAAAACTTTGGTTGGTTTGAATTTAGCGACGCGACGTGAAGAGGATGAACCAACACACGCCGTTTTTCTTTCCGGAAACGGGCCATTAGTCGCGGTGCTTCGCGAAGCCTTAACGCGCGATGAGGTCGCGCGTCGCAAGCAACAAGGCGAGAAGGTGCGCAAAGGAAAAGTTGGAGAAAGCGTGAAGGCATTCATCCAAAACGTTCACCACTTCCGCGATGACGCGCTGATCGATGTCGGCCCGCCGATTGAGCACGTCGTGATCTTCGATGAGGCGCAGCGCGCGTGGAATCTGAAGCAGACCGCGAGTTTCATGCTGCGAAAGAAGCGAGTGGCTAGCAATACGTAACTGAACGAAGTACAA
>ERZ1370068.9308-contig-8095_pt1 | contig 87043 bp, 107 predicted proteins | sample MGYA00561227_ERZ1370068 | MGnify/ENA primary metagenome ERZ1370068 (study PRJEB38410, sample SAMEA6850437) | metagenome | study: Metagenomic assessment of the ecological functions of the soil: analysis of the soil microbiota associated with the...
AACTAATTATACACCATCCCGACGACGCGAGTGCGCCAACGGATGTGGACAAACAGGATGACACGATGGTGACGAGCCGCCTCATCATCTGAATGGCACGACCGGTCGGGCATCGATACGAGTTCGGCGCCAGCTCGAGGGCGGTCGTATAATGACGCGTCCATGCTTGAGGAGGCTTCATGACCATTGGTCGCCGCGAGTTCCCGCCGCAGCGTGGGTGCGCTCGCCGTACCGGCACGCTCGGTATTCGCCGCCGCGCAAGCGGCCCGCCCCGGCGCCGTTTTCACCCTCCGTGCGCGCCACTTTCCGTCCGTCTCGTCAACACCTACATGAACTCCGGGCGGCCTTGCACCCGCTCGGCACCTTGCGGCGCGCGGCAATCGAGCAGGGCGTTGCGCTATCGCCTCCAGTGGAGCTGGCGACGGGCGCGTGGACTTCGGCGCCGACAGCAGCAGGACCTGAAGAAGCGCTACGGCAGCTGATCGGCGCGACGGCCAGCGAGATCGCGCTACACTGCCAACACCTCCGACGGCGAAGACACGTCGTCATGGGGCTGACCTGCCGCGCCGCGGCGGCAATGTCGTCATCGACGAGCTGCACTTCACGACGCTCGCTCTGCATGTACAAGGAGCTCGAGAAGAAGGGCGTCGAGCTCCGCATCGTGAAGCACCGCAACTGGGCGATCGATCCGTGAACGACATGGACCGCGGCGATCGACAGGAACACGCGGCTGGTGTCGCTGGCGCTGGTGTCGAACGTCAACGGCTTCATGCACGACGCCAAGGCGGTCAGCGCGCTCGCGCACGCGCGCGGCGCGCACTGCTGTTCGCCGACATCATCCAGGCGGTCGGCGCCGTGCCGGTGGACGTGCAAGCGCTCGGCATCGACTTCGCCTCGGCCGGCACCTACAAGTGGCTGATGGGCGAACGCGGCATCGGCTTCTCTACGTCCGCGAGGATCTGCAGGCACCGTGCTGCCGACGACGAGGTATGGGCAACCGGCAGGTGGCGAACTTCAACCGCGCGGAGCTGACGTGGGAGCCGCTGCCCGGCGCGCGCGAGCTTACGAGACCGGCGGCATCCCGGCGTCCTGCTCGCGGCGCTGCGTGTCGGAGGGTATCGACTACGTCAGCGCGCTCGGGCATCGACAAGATCCGCGCCGCACGCGCCGTCAGCTGACCGATCGTCTGCAGAAGGAACTGCCGCCGCTCGGCTACACTCCGTGGCTCACGCCGCGCCTCGACCGACACCCATCCTCGCCTCGGCTTGAAAGACGCCGCGGTTACCGCCATAGCCCTTGTACGGCAAGGTGGAAGCCACGATCGTCGCCAACGAGAGCCGGATGGCTGTCGGTTTCGGTATTCAGCGTCGCACGACGATATCGACCACGTCGTCGAGGTGTCGGGCGATGCACACCATCCGCCGGTTGAGGCGCGGCGCTCGCCAGAACGAGAAGGAGGTCACGCACCCGGCCGGCGGCGCGTGAGACCCGGTTGTAGACGCTGGGAGACCCACGATTCGTTGCGGGCTACAGATCATTGGGGCCGAGTGCGCAGAACCTCGGGCGTCCCGCGCCGATCGCGCCTCACGCGAGGATATAAAGTCCGCCACGTTGTTGAGCTCTCGGCCCGTTCCGGGCCCTTTAGCCGTCAGCCTTTTGACCAAGGCACCTCACTCGAGGAAACTTTTCATCTATGTCGCGCGTCGCAACGGAGCTGCCGAGCATTCAAGCAGGTGTGGAGCGCAAAGCGCGGAGCCGCGGATAGACCCTTTCGCGACGAGCCCCTCGGTATCGAACGGCTCGAGGTGAACGCGCGCTCGCGGCGAGCTTCATCGATCCGGAAGCGGCGACGGGCGCGCAACATTCTCTCAAGCCACGAGAACGCCGCCCGCTTCACGAGGCCTACTGCATCCTGGTCGACGATCTGCGATCCGGTCAGTTCATTACCGCCGCGGGCGAATGGCCGCTCGATATCTTTCACGCATCTGGTGACGTCGGAAATCGCCGATATCCGCCAGCACCTTTCCCGCAGTTACCGGCAACTGCCGACGCTCGCCTCACGGGAACACGAGGGACATGCGCGCATCTACGCCATGGCCGTCGAGCTGATCCATCAGTAGCGACAGCCGGATCGATCGCCAGAAGTCACGGTGTTCGTCCGGAGCTTCAACGTCGCCCCTGACCATCGGCGAGTTTCTGGGCCTGGCCGAGACGTTAGCTCGCGCTACCGAAAACCTCCGGCGTCTGGCTGCCGAAATTGATCGGCTGGCCGCCGACGAATACGTGTCGCAGATCGAACGCGCGGCCGGACGACGTGCCGAGCCGCCCCGTCGGCACTTCATGCGTCGACCGTCGTCGCAGTTGTTGCATAGGGTGCGCGGAGCGGGCTTCAGTTGTCGTCGATTCTGCACGGCCGTCGAGGACCTCGGCCGCGCAGGCGACCACCGCCGAAGACGCGATTCGCAGCGAGCACCAGCGCCAGGATTGCCGCACAGGTGTCGGTGGCCAATGCGATCACGAGCCTTCGCGCTTCTGCGCCGTGCTCGATTGGCGTCAGCATGTCGAGTCGGCGTGAGCCTGGGGTCGAGGAAGTGCTGCAGCGCGATCCGCTGGCGCCTACGGGCGGATAATTTCTCAGCCGGATCGACAGCGTCAGGCGGTCGAGGAGATCGCATCCCCGGAGCGGAAACGCCCAGCTGCGGGTGGCCCTGAAGGCGCAGTCGAGAATTCCAGACAGGCCGCCGCAGTGGATCGACGGCTGGGTCGATTGCGCCGCGCACGTCGGTTACACCTGATCGGCCGGGGACGGCGCGATCCGTGGCCGACGTCGCCTACCGCCAAAGCTGGGACCGCTCAGGCGTCCGGATCTTCAAGCACTCGACGTTCATCTATCTGGGACAGATCGGGATCATCACCGGCACTGCTGCTGGCGGTCAGCGGAGCCTACCTGTGGCGCGCGGGCAGTTCGAAGGCGCTCATCGCCGTCACGTTGCTGTTGCTGCTGATCCCGGCCGCCGACATCGGGATCGCCGCCGTCCAACGCGCGCTCGCATGGGCCATCCGTCCCCGCCGCTTGCTCGCCTCGACTTCGATCGCATCCCCGGAAGACGCACGCACCATGGTGATCGTGCCCACTCTGCGCGACGAGCCCCGACGCGGTCGGGGCGACAAGCTGGAACACGTCGAGGTTCTGGCGCTTGGCAACATGGACCGGCACATTCACTGGCGATCCTCGGGGGATCTCCCTGTCGACGGAAACGCGCGACCCGCCCGAAGACGCGTAATCCCCGCGGCCGCCCGCAGCCGGGATGGAGGAGCTCAACCGGCGGTTCGGACCGCGAACACGCCGATCGTTTCTTCCTGTTCCATCGCGAGCGGCGATGGAATCCGCGGCAGAACAGCGTGGATGGGCTGGGAGCGCAAGCGCGGCAAGATCGAGGAGTTCAATCGGCTGCTTGCGAGGCGCGCACCGACACGAGCTTCACCGTCAGGTCGGGCGATCCGGACATCCTGCCGTCCGTGCGCGTACTGCATCACGCTCGACTCCGACGACGCGGCTGCCGCGCGACGCGGCGAAGCGCTCATCGGCATCATCGCGCATCCGTTGAACCGGCCCGCGGTTCGACCCCGCACGTCGGCCGCGTCACCGAGGGGCTACGGCGATCCTGCAGGCCGCGCGTCAGCGTGACGATGGCGAGCGCCGCCGGACTCGCTGTTCGCCCGCACCTACGCCGGGCACACCGGCGTCGATCCCTACACGACCGCTGTCTCCGACGTCGTATCAGGATCTCTTCGGCGAAGGGCATCTTCACCGGCAAGGGGCTGTACGACGTCGACGCGTTCGTCGGCCGCGCTGCGAGGGCCGCGTGCCGGAGAACGCCCTGCTGTCGCACGATCTGTTCGAGGGCCTGCACGCTGCGCGGACGGCGCTCGTCACCGACGTCGAGGTCGTGGACGACTATCCGTCGAGCGTCACGCTACGCCCACGCGCGACGCCAGCATCGCTGGGTGCGCGGCGACTGGCAGATCCTCTGGTGGCTGTTGCCGATCGTGCCCGACGCGCGATCGGGCTTGCAACGCAATCGCGCTGCCGCTGATCGCGCGCTGGAAGATTTTCGACAACCTGCGTCGCAGCCTGCATGGCGCCGGCGACGGCGACGCTGCTCGTGGTCGGATGGTGGCCCGCCGTGCTGCTCCGGCCGCGCCCAATCGTCTGGATCGGCGCTCGGCCTAAAGGTCCGCTCGTGTTTCCCGGTCGTCGATTCAGCTGCTCGTCCTGATCGACTGAGTGCATTCGGACGCCGGGGCACGCGCGAACCTGGGCCTCAGCGCCGCGCTCCGAGGACCTGCGCAACGGCCGTCGTTGCGCGCGCGCTGCCACCGCAGGCGGTCATTCCTCGCCAGCGAGGCGTACGACATGGTGCACGCGATCGTCGTGACGCTCGTGCGCGTCCGGGTTCACGCGACCGGCGTGCTCGCTCGAATGGGAAACGGCAGTGGCGAGCGCCCGCCGCGACGGGCCGCTGCGCGCGTCGGTCGTTCGCGAGGCGAAGAGATGGTCGGCGAGCCCGGTGATCGCGGCCGCGGCAGCGTGCTGGTCGGCGCGTGGCCGCCATCCGCCAGCGCGCTGGCGATCGCCACGCGCCGTGCCTCTCGTCTGTGCGTGGGTCGGCGGCGCCGGCGTTCGCAGCGTATCGCACTGGGCGCGTCCGGCCGCCCCGTGGCAACGCCGGCGGGCGGCGCTCAGCCGCCTCGGAGGAGCGCGAGAGTTCCTCCGCGGCGTGGCGCCGCAAGACGTGGCGCTACTTCGGTGACGCGTTCATGAGCGGTCGCCGACGACGCGTCTCCGCCGGACAACGCGTGCTGGTGACACCGGGCGTCATCGATGGCCAATCGCAATCCTTCGCCGACCAACATCGGCGATGGGCTCTCCTGGCGACCGCTGCCGCCCGCATGACCTCCGGCTTCATCGAGCCGACGACATGGTGGCGCGTCGCCTCGATGGGCACGCTTGACGACGGTCGAGAGTCTGGAACGGTTCGACGGTCATCTGGCTGAACTGGCATGACCGACACGCTGGCCCCGTCTGTAATCCGGCTTACGTCTCGACCGTCGACAGCGGCAGCTCCGGCGGCGCGCTCGTGGTCCTGGCGGCTGGTCGGCCGCCTTGCAAGCGGTCTCCCCCACAGCCGCACTCCGGAGGAGACCGCGGCGCGGTGGCGGGAGAGCTCGCGCGTCTCGCCGCGCGCCGCCGCGCTGTTCGAGCGCCGATGAACTTCAGATTCCTCTACGACCCGCAGCGCGCAGCTGTTCGCATCGGCTATCGCCTCGCCGACGCCGAGGGGCCGGGCGGCCTGATTCGTCGCACTACGACCTGCTCGCCTCCGGAGGCTCGGCTGGCCAGCTGTCCGCGATCGCCAGCGGGACGTACCCGAGATCGCACTGGTTCCACCTTGGGCGATGCGGTGACGAGCGTCGGTGCGCGGACGCCCGGTCCTGCTCTCGTGGAGCGCCACGCTCTTCGAGTACCTGATGCCGCCGCTCATGACGCGGAGCTATCCGGACACGCTGCTCGACAGAGTCCTGCCGCATGCGTCGTGCCGCCAGATCGACTACGCCGCGATCCGCGGCGTGCCGTGGGGCATCTCGGAGTCCGCGTACAACGCGGTCGACCGGCACGACACCTACCAATACAAGGCGTTCGGCGCCCGGTCTGGGCCTGAAGCGGGGGCTCGGCGCCGAGTCCGTGGTGGCGTCGCCTACGCGACGGCGCTGGCCGCCCCGCTCGATCGCCCACCGACGGCCAGCGCCGCCATCTGTGGTCCTGCGGCGGCTGGCCGGCCGCGGAAGGGCTCGGGGGCTAACGGCTTCTACGAGGCCATCGACTACACGCATGGTGAGGCCGTGAGGAGCCCCGGACGTTCCGGCGGGCCGCGAGCGTGCGCCCGCCCGGCACGGTGGTGCGCGTTCCTACCTGGCGCACCACCAGGGCATGACGCTCGTCGCCGCTGGCCAACGCGCTGCTCGGCGATCCGATGGTTGAGCGTTTTCACGCGGACCGCGCGTGCAGGCCACGGAGCCTGCCTGCAGGAACGCGTGCCGCGGCAGCCGATGGCCATCCCGCGCGCTCGCCGCGCCCGCTCGACGACGATGCGTACATCGTACGGCGCCCCTGCCCGCCACCGGTGCGGCGCTACCGCTCGCCGCATACGGTCGTCTCCTGCATGCGCAGTTCCTCTCGAACGGCAACTACATCCCCGTCGTCACGAACGCCGGCGGCGGAAGCTGCCTGTCGGCGCGACGGCCTCGCGGTCACCCGAAGTCGCGGCGCTGACGCGACGCGCGATCCCGGGCAGCGATGTTCGTCTACCTGCGCGACGTGCGGAGCGGGTCGAAGTGTGGTCGGCCGACCTACCATCCGACGGCGACTCGAGCCGGCAGGATACTCTGGCCATGGTGGCGTTTCGCGTGCCTGATCGCGCGATCGCTCCGGCGCCGCGATGGACGCAATCAGTCACGCAGCTCCTCGACATCGCGGTCGCTTCGACGGAGGACGACGTCGCCGATGTCGACGGCGGCTCGCGGTCACCAACCCAGGCCTCACGCGAATCCGCGAAATCGACGTCACCAGCCGTGCGGAGTCGTCCTCACTCGCGCGGCCGGTCGGCCGATCTGGCGCATCGCGGCGCTCGGCAAGCTGTTTCTTCGAGATCGGAGCACGCGCCCGGCCAGTCGCGGCGCTGCTGTGCCACCGGCGGCGGCGGGATCCGGCGCGGTTGAGGCGCGCGATGTGGGCGGTGCACGTCTCTGAGCCTGGAAGGGCCGGACGCAGGGGCCCGTCGAGTGGAGACGGACCGGGCGCGGTTCCTGGGGCGCGGGCGCGATCCCGGCGCGCCGGCGGCGCTCGACGGCCGGCCGGCTCTCCGGCACGACCGGCATCGTGCTCGATCCGGATCTTGAGTCTCCGGCAGCGCATCCGGCTCGGTCCCGGGGCGATCGGTGCGCCTCCGCGTTCGCGACCGGCGTTGCATCGACTCGATCGAGACGGCCGCCTGGCGCTCGCGCAGAGCTACCGCGAGCCGAGCGCGGCACCTGCGGCGCCTTCGCGCTCGGCCTTCGCGCACGCGCAAAGCGGGCTGGCGCCATCTGGCGATCTCGAACGACGACGCGCTGCCGCCTCGAGCGGCTCGCCTCGCCGCGGCGCTGTTTGCTCGCTGCGGGTCCTCCGTGCGTCCCGAGAGGTGCTCGCCGCGAACGAGTCAAAGGCCAGTCCGGCCTGTCGGCGGCACACGCCATCTCGGGGCGATCCGCCGGATTCTGCTCGTGCGTGTCGCTCAGCGGCGAGGATTCGTGGCGCTTCGTGCGGCAGGTGCTGCAGGCGCAGGAGTACTGGCGCCTGAAGGGGCGCCGAGCGCGGATGCGGTGATCCTCGAACGAGCAGCCGGCCGGCTATCTCGACGAGATGCATCGCCAGCTGACGGCGCTGCTCGACAACGGTCCATGGAGAACGTGGAAGCAGCGGCCTGAGAGCGTCTCGCTGCGCGTCGATCTGACGGTTCTGCGGCGCGCCTCGCCGTCGATGCCGTGGCGCGCGCAGTCCTCACCCGAGAACGGGCGACCTCCGCGCAACAGCTTCCGACAAGCCCGGTCTTTCAGCCTGAATCGTGGGTTCCCCCTGCGCTCGCGCAGTCGCTGAAATGGGGCTCGGATGCCGCTCCTCACTGGCCAGCGTGCCGATCAACGATCCGCCGCCGATGACGCTGGTTAACGGGCTGGCGGCTTCTCCGACAGAGGCGCGGCTTACGCAATCGTCCTGGAAGGCGACCAGAGACGCCGCCGCCCTGGTCGAACGTCATCGCTGGCCCCATTTTGGAACCCCTCATCACGTTCGTTCCGCGAGCACTGATGCCGCTGTGGAAACAGCTGGCAGAATGAGGCTGACGACGTTCGCCAACGACCCGGTTGTCGATCCCACCGCCGAAGCCATCTTGCCATCCGGCGCGATTAACGACTCCGGAGATGGCGGTCGCCTACACCGGGGCCGCCGGGATGAGGCTCGGCACACTCGAGCGCGTCAAGACCCTGGCGTGTGGTCGACAAACCGGCCTCTCGTGAACAGTTATGGTGTGTTACGGCCCGGCTTGGTCGGAGCTCGGCGGCGCTCGATCGCCCAGGCTCGTCGGGCCATCGCGCAAGTCGTTCATGCGAGAGGCACTGGTGGCGACCGGCACCGGAGCGCGATCAGCACCGGCCGCCGTGACGGCTGGTGGCGTCCGCCGGCGTTTCGCCATCATTCGCGCATGCCGCCGCCGAGATGGCGCAGGTAATACGGGTGGCAGAGGAGATCTTCGACTATGGTTGAGGTCGCGGGCCGATGGCTATGGTCGATGGACATCAGCTCTGACCATGTTAGCCGACAGCCATCAGCCATTAGCTACGAACTGATTACTCACTGCTACGTCGCCCCCCATCGGGCCGGTGGGACCTCGCCGACATCCTCGTGGTGTCGATCTTCAATGCATGAGGTCCTGAAGCTTGATGCCCGGCGGCACGCGCGCCGCGTGCAGATGGCGCTCGGTGGCTTGCTGCTCGTCGGGCTGTTCTACGGATCGCGGTGGCCTGGTCATCCGGACAGCGATGTAACTGGCTGGTCCGGCAAACGGCTGATCGGCTACGCCGTGTTCGCGGTCATCGCGTTGTTCCAGTCCGACATCCGCCGGCGCGCTCGCGCACTTCGGCCGCGCGCCGTTCTTCCGGCATCTCGGGCGGACGCCTCATCGGCGGAAGACACCATCGAAGAACTGCGTGGTCGCGTCGAGCCGGCTGTCGTCGGAGCGCATCGGCGCGATCGTGCGGCCATCGAGCGGCAGATCGGGCTTGCGCAACTACATCGAGGGCGGCATCCGCCTCGACGCGGTCTTGTCCTACGACCTGGCTGCAGAGCATTTTCCTGCCCGACTCTCCGCTGCACGACGGCGCCGTCATCGTGCAGGAGGATCGCGTGGCTGCCGCCGCCTGCTTTCTGCCGCTGACGGTGAACCCGGAAGCTGAGCAAGGGACTCGGGTCGCGTCATCGCGCGGCGATCGGCCTCGACCGAAGAAAACGACTCAGTGCGCGATCGTCGTCTCCGAGGAAACCGGCAGCGTGTCGATCGTCGTCGACGGCCAGATCGAACGCGGTCTGGACAGCGATCAGCTGCGCGCACGGCTGCGGGCGCTGCGTGCTGCAGCGGCATGAGAAAGCGCCGAAGCGCAGAGGTCGAGTACACATGACGCGATCCGCGGCGTCAGCGTGAGGTGGCTGTTCGGCAATCTGTCGGCTGAAGCTGCTGTCGCTCGGCGCTGGCGTTGCTGCTCTGATGGTCGTGTCGCGGCGAGGCGACCGTCGAGCGCGGCCTGCGCGTTCCGCTGGAGCTGACGCAGGTGCCGGCCGGCGCTCGAGCTGCTCGGCGACGTTCCGGCTACCGTCGACGTCCGCGTTCGCGCGGCGCCTCCGGCGCCTCAGCCGAGTCGGCGCCGGCGACGTGGTCGCGGTGCTCGATCTGCACACCGCGCAGTCGGGCCGCCGCCTGTTTCCGCTGACGCCCGATCAGGTGCGGGCTGCCGTTCGGCGTGGAGATCATGCAAGCTGTCCGTCCGCCGTGACGCATGGCGTTCGAGCGCGTCGGCGTCGCGAGAGGTGCCGGTCGTGCCCGCGGTCGACGGCCGTCCCGCGCCTGGCTACGTCGTAGGCCCGATGACGGCGGAGCCGCGTCGTGGTGGAGATCATCGGCCCCGAGAGCGCCGTCAAGCGCGCCGACCGAAGTGCGTCACCGAGCCGGTGTCGGTGGTCGGGCGCGCCGACCGCGACGTCAAGCAGTCGGTCGATCCTCGGGCCGTGCTGGATCCCGCGCTGCGCCTGAAGACCGCGCGCTCGGCGACGGTCACCGGTCGCATATCCTGCCGGCGCCGCTCGAGCGGACGCTGCGCAACCAGGCCGATCCACCTGCGAACCTCGGGCCAACCTGCAGGCCGGCAGGCCGACGCCGGCTGCCGTCGAGCTCACGTGCGCGGGCAATCGCGACACGCTGGGCCGCATGGCCGCCGACGACGTGACGGCGTACATCGATCTCCGCCGGGCTCGGCCCCGGCCAATACACGCTGACGGTGCACGCCGATTCGTCGCGCGATGCGGGCGTGACGCGCGTGACGCCGGACGTCGGTGCAGGTACGGATTACCAGTGGCAAACACTAGGTTGTTCGGCACCGACGGCGTGCGCGGCACGGCGGGAACGCCGCCGCTCGATCGGCCGACGGTCCGCCGGCTCGGCGCGGCGCTGCGTGCGCGCACTGCCGCACGGCACCGCCTCGCCGCAGCTTTCTGGTCGGCCGCGACACGCGCGAATCGGGCGGCTGGATCGAGGCCGAGCTCGCGCACGGCGCGTGCGGCGAGGGCGCGGCGGTGACCAGCGCGCGGCGTCGTGCCGACGCCGGCGGTCGCCTTCCTGACCCGCACCGGCACGCTACGACGTCGGCGTCGTCATCTCCGCACTCGCACAATCCGTTCGAGGACAACGGCATCAAGGTGTTCTCGGGCAAGGGCGAGAAGTTCACCGAGGCGCGTCGAGCGCGAGGTCGAAGCGATCGTGGCCGACCGCTCGTGGAGCGCGCACGCCGGGCGACGCCGGGCCGCGTGCCGCGCGCCGATCTGGTCGACGCCTACCTCGATCATCTGCGCGCCGTGTTTCCGAGGCCGTCGCACGATCGCGCCGCGTTCCGATCGTGATCGACTGCGCCAACGGCGCCACGACGACGGTCGCGCCGGAGCTGTTCAACAGCCTCGGCTTCGAGACGATCGTCATCGGCAACCGGCCCGACGGCCGCAACATCAACCTCGCGTGCGGCTCGACCCACCCGGAACGGCTCGCCGAGACCGTCGTGGCGCGGGGCTGCACGATGGGCGTGCGCCTTCGACGGCGACGGCGATCGCGCTGATCTTCGTCGATCATCACGGCCGGATCGTCGACGGCGACGCGGTCCTGCTGATGTGCGGCCGCCAGCTGCAGCGCGAAGGGCGGCTGCAGCGGCGAACGCGATCGTCGCGACCGTGATGAGCAACATCGGTCTCGAGCTGGCGCTGAAGCCGCTCGGCATCGAGCTGGTGCGCACCGTCGGTCGGCGACAAGCTACGTGATGGAGGAGATGCTGAAGCGCGACCTCGTCGCTCGGCGGCGAGCAGTCCGGGCCACATCATCTTCTCCGACTATCTGTTCACCGGCGACGGCCTGTGCACCGCGCTGAACGTGCTGCGGACGGTCGCGCTCACCGGCCGCACGCTCGCCGATCTCGCGCGGCCGATCTGACCGACCTATCCGCAGGTGCTGCTCAACGTGCGGGTGCGCGAGACGCGTCGAGCTTGCACACCGTGCCGGCGGTCGCCGACGCGATCGCGCGCGTCGAGGCGCGCGTCGCCGGCCAGGGCCGCCTGCTCATCCGCTATTCCGGCACCGAGCCGCTGCTGCGGGTCATGCTCGAAGGGCAGCAGCAGGACGAGATTCGCGGCTGGGCGCAGGAGATCGTCGATGTGGTCAGAGAGCATCTTGGATAAGCATCGGTCGAGTGCTGACTGGCTCAAGGGCATGGTCGATGCGGACCATCGAGCCATGCCATCGAGCCGATCGAGCCATCAGCGCATGACGATGACGCTGCGTTCTCCAGTCAACGTCAACAAAGTCGCGACGCTGCGCAACTCGCGCGGCGGGCGCGAGCCGAACGTGATCGAGGCGCGTCGAGGTGTGCCTCGCGGCCGGCGCGCCGGGCATCACCGTGCACCCGCGCGCCGATCGGCGTCACATCACGCCCGACGATGTCCGTGGCGATCGCGCGCGCGTTGACGCAGCCGCCGCCGGCGATCGAGATACAACATCGAGGGCGATCCGCGGCCCGAACTGCTCGATCTCGTCGAAGAGGTGCGGCCCGGATCAGTGCACGCTCGTGCCGGTCGTGCCCGGCGAAGTGACCAGCCAGGCGGGCTGGCAGCCCGGGCGGCGACGCCGAGCGGCTGTCCGCCGGCGATCGCGGCGGCCTGCATGCGGCAGGCGTGCGCGTCAGCCTGTTCGTCGAGCGCATCGCCGGATGCCGATCCGCTGGGCGGCGTCGACCGGCGCCGATCGCGTCGAGCTCTACACCGAGCCGTTCGCGCGTGCGTTCGAGCAGGGCCGCGAAGCCGCGCCGCGTCGTTCGCGCCGCTACGTCGAGGCGGCCGACGCTCGCGCACACGCCTCGGCCTCGGCGTCAACGCCGGCCACGATCTGGATCTCGCCAACCTGATCGCTCTTCCGCGACTCTGCCGCATCTCGACGAGGTCTCGATCGGCCACGCGATCATGTCGCGCGCGCCTCTACGTCGGCCTCGCCACGTCGTCGGCGAGTATCTCCAGGTGCTCGCTGGCCGGAGTCGGTGCGCATATGATCGGTTTTCGACTCACTCATGAAATCAGACGCAGTCGCCTTCGGAATCGCCGGGATCCTGTTCGGCCTCATCGCCGGCTGGATCATCGGATCGCAGCAGGCACGCGCGGCGCGGCCGCCGGCGGCCGCTCCGGCCGCGCAGCAGGCGGCCGCATCGGCCGGCGGCCCCGCCACGCGCGCCGCGGTGCTCGACGAGACCCAGGTCAACGCGCTCAAGACGGTCGCCGAGACGGAGAGCCTCGAACGCGACGCCGCGCGCGCAGCTCGGCAACCTCTACTTCGACGCCGAGCGCTACGACGATGCGATCAAGTGGTATGGCGATGCGCTGAAGCTGGCGCCGAACGACGTCAACGTCAGCACCGATCTCGGCGTCTCGCTACTACTACTCGAACCAGCCGGACAAGGCGCTCGCGCAGTTCGACCGCTCGCTGAAGCTCGATCCCAAGCACGCGAAGACGCTGCTGAACGTCGGCATCGTCAAGGCGTTCGGCAAGCAGGACCTCGACGGCGCCGAGGCCGGCCTGGCAGCAGGTGATCGCGATCGCGCCCGACGGCCCGGAAGGTCAGGCCGCCAAGCGCGCGCTCGACAGCCTGACACTCGGCGCACGCCGGCGTCGGCGACAGAAGCCGGGTGCCTGATGCTGCCGCGCTCGTGCTGCTTCATCGTCCTCGGCGTCTTCGTCGCGCGCGCGTTCTGGCGCCTGGTTGACGGCATCGCTCGACGGGTCGGCGCGGCGGTCCGGCGCGCGGCGACAGCCAGGTGCCGACCGCGCGGCGTGCAGATGGTGCGCGACCCGGTCTGCGGCACGTTCGTCCTGCCCGATCACGCGCTGACGCTCGGTCGACGGCGCGCGCGCCTGTCTTCTTCTGCTCCGACCGCCTGCCGCGACAAGTATCGGGCGCGCGAACCGCATGAGCACCGAATCTCGCTCCGCGCCGACATCGTCGAAGTCGGCCGTCGCATGTACGCGCGCGGCTACACCGCGTCCAACGACGGCAACATCAGCGTCAGGCTCGACGCCGGATCGCGCTGCTCATGACGCCGAAGAGCGTCTGCAAGGGGTTCATGACGCCGGACATGATGTGCATCACCGACCTCGACGGGACGCAAGCTGCAGGGCGATCGCGATCCCTCGTCCGAGACGCTGATGCACCTCGAGGTCTACCGCCAGCGGCCGGACGTGCAGGCGGTCGTGCACGCGCATCCGCCGACCGCGACCGGGTTCGCCGTCGCCGGCATCCCGCTCGACCGCGCCGTGCTCGCCGAGGTGCTGACGACGCTCGGCAGCATTCCGATCGCGGAGTACGCGACGCCGTCGACGCAAGGAGCTGCCCGAGGCCGTGCGGCAAGTACATCAAGGCGCACGACGGCATGCTGCTCGCGAACCACGGCGCGCTGACGGTCGGCGCCGATCTGTTCGCGGCGTACTACAAGATGGAGACGATCGAGCATTTCGCGAAGATCAGCCTGGTCGCGCGCATGCTCGGGCGCGAGAACCTGCTGTCGCGCGAAGAGGTGACGCGCCTGCAGGACCTGCGCGGGACGCTACGGCATCAAGGCGCCGGCGCCGATTTGCCGCGCGAGACCGGCCGGACGGACGAGTCGTGCCAGGTCGTCCAGGCGCCGCGCGGGCGGCGGACGGCGGCTCGTGCCGGACGCTCGTGCGCCAGGCCGCGCGAGGCCGATGCGCGACGGGGAAATTCGGTTAACATACCGCGAGCTGTCGGCCCTGATCGAAGACGCCGATCAGAAGCTTACGGTAGACATGGCTGAGGGCTGATGGCTGCGACTGATGGACGATGCGATTGCCATTCCATGTGCATCAGCCATTAGCATCAGCCATGACGAGGAGACAGTAATGGGTGAAGCGTTAGGCATGATCGAAACCAAGGGTCTGGTCGCGATGATCGAGGCGGCCGACGCGATGGTGAAGGCCGCGAAGGTCACGCTCGTCGGCTGGGAGAAGATCGGCGCCGGCTACGTGACCGCGATCGTGCGCGGCGACGTCGCGGCCGTCAAGGCGGCGACCGACGCCGGAGCCGCCGCGGCGCGCCGCGTCGGCGAGCTGGTGTCGGTGCACGTCATCCCGCGTCCGCACGCCAGCCTCGAGGACGCGCTGCCGATCGGCAAAGCCACGTCGTCAAGGCTGTAACGAGCCGTCGGGTTCGGTGCGCACGTTCAGTGCGCGCCGCTGAACGAGAACTGCCTGGCCGGACGCTGAACGTGAACTCCTGAACCTGAATCATGCTCCTGGAAAATCGTCGGAACCGTCGTCGCCACCCGCAAAGATCCGCGTCTCGTCAGCAGCAAGCTGCTCGTGGTCCGCCCGATGGATCCCCGCGGCAAGGCCGAAGGCAACTACCTGGTCGCGATCGACACGGTCGACGCCGGCGTCGGCGAGACCGTGCTCGTCGTCAGCGGCAGCTCGGCGCGGATGGCGGCGGGCCTGAAGGACTGTCCGGTCGACGCCGCCATCGTCGGCATCATCGACACGATCGACATCAATGAATAGAGGAGATTTGGTAATCGGGGAATCTGGTAATCGGGTAATTGATTGCCAGATTGCTCAATCGCCCAATCCAATTACCCGATTACCCAATTACCCGATTACCCAATGCAGCTAGCGAGAGTGATCGGCGACGTCGTCATGAGCCGCAAGGACGAGAACCTCGCCGGCATCAAGCTGCTGCTCGTCCAGCCGCTGACGCCCGAACGCGAGCCGGCGGGACGTCCGCTCGTCGCCGTCGACTCGGTCGGCGCGGGCGTCGGCGAGGAAGTGTTCTTCGTCCGCGGCAAAGAGGCGAGCTTTCCGTTCTATCCCGCCGAGCCGCCGGTCGACGCCGGCATCGTCGGCATCGTCGATCACTGGGACCTCGGGTAATTGCAAACTGCAGCAATGCTGAATGCAATTGCTAATGCAGATCTGAGGTCATCGGCACCGTCGTCTCGACGCAGAAGCACCGCAAGTTCGAGGGCGCCAAGCTGATGCTCGTGCAGCCGCTGAACATCGACGACACGCCGCGCGGCACGCGCTGCTCGCGGTCGACGGCGTCGGCGCGGGCGTCGACGAGAAGGTGCTCGTCGTCCTCGAAGGCGCGCGCGGCGGGCGAGGCGCTCGGCAGGAAGGGCGCGCCGGTGGACGCCGCGATCATCGGCATCATCGACACGGATCGACGACTGACGACTGATGACCGATGACTGATCAGGAACTGCGGGCGATGATTCGCGACTCGATCGCGCGCCACGTGCGGCGCCGGATCCGGGACCGCGCTGCAGCCCGATCCGGCGCGCCGGATCCGGCGCGGCTTCAGCGCGCACGTCAGCCATCGTGCGTCTGCCGCTCGTCCGCGGCGGCGACGACGACGGCGCGTGCATCATCGAGCCGGCGGTGCGCTGCAACCACTGCGGTTACTGCCTGTCGCTACGGACACTGACGGGCAGGTGAGCTGGACGTCGCGCAGGCTCTGCCTGACCCATCCGACCTCAGCTGTCCATGCCCATGCCGAGCATCCTCGTCACCCGCAAGCTCCCGTCGTCGGTGCTCGCGAAGCTGCAGCGCCGTCGCCGACGTCGACCTCTACACCGGCGACGCGGCGATTCCGCCCGACGAGCTGCGCGCGCGCGTCGCCGACAAGGACGCGCTCGTCTGCCTGCTCACCGACGCGATCGACCGGACGGTGATCGACGCCGCGCCGCCGCTGAAGGCGATCGCCAACGTCGCGGTCGGCTACAACAACATCGACGTCCGCTACGCCAGGTCGCGCGGCATCGTCGTCACCAATACGCCGGACGTCCTCACCGAGTCGGTCGCCGATTTCACGTGGGCGCTGATCCTCGCGATCACGCGGCGGCTGTCGGAAGGCGAGCGGCTGGTGCGCCGCGGCGAATGGAAGGGCTGGGCGCTCGATCTGCATGCTCGGCACCGAGCTGCGCGGCAAGCAGCTCGGGCTGGTCGGCGTCGGCCGCATCGGCCGCGCGGTCGCGGCGCGCGCCGGCGCGTTCGGGATGCGCGTCGCCTACACGTCGCGCGGCGCGAGGTCGGCTGTCGCTGGCCGCGGCGAGGCGATGTCGCTCGATCGCCTGCTGCTGACGTCGGACATCGTCTCGCTGCACGTGCCGCTGACGCCGGAGACGCCGGCATCTGATCGACAAGCGCGCGCTGACGCGGATGAAGCGCTCCGCGTATCTGATCAACACCGGCGCGCGGGCCGGTGGTCGACGAAGCGGCGCTGGCGTGGGCGCTGCAGCATCACCTGCTCGCCGGCGCGGCGCTCGACGTCTACGAGCACGAGCCGGCGGTCCATCCCGATCTGCTGCCGCTGGAGAACGTGCTGCTGGTGCCGCACCTCGCGAGCGGCACCACCGAAACGCGGACGGCGATGGCGGATCTGGCGGCGGACAACGTGCTGGCGGTGCTGACGGGCCGCCCGCCGCTGACGCCGGTCCGCGCCACGTTGACGTCGACTTCGGCAGCCGCCCGCCGTCGGCGGTGACTCGCGTCACGGTCGCGGCGTGCATCGTGCCGCCCATGTCGTGATATGACACGCACCGTGTCGCTCTCGTGACCGCGTCGGTCGCGCATCGAGCCGGCCTTCGGCTGATGCGCCGAGACCCTTGCCGGTGAACTTGGTCGTGCCGTCGAGCGTGAACGTCATGTCGCTGCCGCCCGAGGCAACGACCAGCGACGATGCCCGACACCGACTTCACGGTGCCGCTCGCCGACATCGTCTTTCGGCCGCCGCCTTGCTTGGCCTGCGCGTGCACCGCCACCGGCTGCGCTGCGATGCACAGCCCGAGCACCGAGAGAGCGACGATCGAACATGCGGTTCATCGTCGTCTCCTACCGATGGGATCTAGGGCGTCGCCAGCGAGATTACTGAGCATGCCATAGCCGAGCCGCTCGTCCCGCACCGTTCACGCCGTCATGCGCGCGCTGGCGCGCGCGATCGACCACCTCGATCTGCCGGCGGTCGAGAAAGATCGCCGAGACAGCCAGCGAGGATCCGCTTCGAGGTGCTGATCGCGACGATGCTGTCGGCGCAGACGCGCGACGCGGTGACGGCCGCCGCGTCGGCGCGGCTGTTCCGCGTGGCGCGGACGCCGCGGACGATGGCGAGGCTGACCGAGCAGCGGATCGAGAAGCTGATCTTATCCCGGTCAGCTTCTATCGGCACAAGGCCGCGCACGTGAAGCGAGACCTGCCGGATCCTGGTCGAACGCTTCGGCGGCCGTGTGCCGGCGACGATGGAGGAGCTGCTGACGCTGCCGGGCGTCGGCCGCAAGACGGCGAACCTGGTGCTGATTCTGTCGTTCAGGAGCCTGAAGAACATCTGCGTCGACACGCACGTGCACCGCATCTCGAACCGGCTCGGCTGGGTGCGAGACGCGCACGCCCGAAGAAACCGAGCAGGCGCTCTACACGAGCACGGCCGAGCGCGTGGTGGCCGTACATCAACCTGTATCTCGTGACGTGGGGCCAGAACGTCTGCCGCCCGATCTACCCGCGGTGCGGCGCGTGCGTCATCCGCCCGCACTGCCCGCAGATCGGCGTCACGCAGGTGTCGAAGCGATGACCCGAACCGCGACAGCACCGCGAAGCGCACGAAGATCGCCGAGAAGATCTGTTCTGCTGTCGTGCTCTGCGTGCTCGGCGGTCTGCATCTGTCGGTGTCCAGGCGTCGTCTGCTCGGCGCAGGCGCCGCGCCCGGTGATCGTCGTCGAGACGACGAAGGGCACCGTTCGAGTTCGAGACCTATCCGATCGAGGCGCCGAAGACCGTCGCTCACGTCGTCGACGCTCGTGAAGCGCGGGTTCTACGACGGCCAGCGCGTGCATCGCGCGCTGCCCGGGTTCCTCGTGCAGTGGGGCGACCCGCGGTCGCGCGACCTCGCGCGCGAAGCCGACTGGGGCCGCGGCGCCGGAGGCGTCGAGCGGACATCCGATCGGCGTGCCGCGAAATCTCGCGGAAGCGCCTGAACACGCGCGGCGCCGTGGCGCATGGCGCATCTGGGGAATCCCGGCGCTGCGCCGACAGCCAGATCTACGTGACGCTCGCGGATCGCCCGGACCTCAACGGACGCATACACCGTGTTCGGCCACGTCGTGGCCGGCGACGATGTGCCGGCGCGGCTCGAAGCGCGGCGACCTAATCAGGAGGATGTACGTGAAGGAGTGACGGCGACGGCGGCTGCACGGCGCCCGCCAGCTCCGGATAGCGCTCGATGAACTCCGGCGGATACTCGCCGTCGAGCGGCTCGCCGAGCTGCTGCTTGATCATCGCGGCGTTGGCGACCGACTTCGCCGAGAAATGATTGTTCGTGTAGAGATAGAGCTTCTTGACCAGCTGCCTGCGCGGCGTCCGCGGTTTCGGAGAATTCCTTCAGCTCGTCGGCCGAGTAGAGGTAGTTGTAGCGATCCTCCGACTTCTCGTGCTGCCACCACTGCTCGGCGTTCCGGCCGTGCAGCCGCATGTAGTAGAAGCCGCTGCACGTTCGGCAGGTAGTTCTGCCGGATCGAGAAGCGGAACTTCGGCTCGTCGATCTGCACCCAGGCGGCGCCGAACGTGTTCAGCAGCGTCGAGCGTCTCGCCGATCGCGATCGCTCCACGCTGCGATGGCGCAGCTCGACGGCGACCGGGTAGCCGGCGAACGCGCCGCAGCAGCGCGGCGAGGTAGTCGCGCGACGCCGGCGTGTCCTTGAAGCTCGGCGGGAAACTGCGCGAGCAGCGCGCCCAGGCTGGCCGCTCGACGCCAGCGGATCGATGCCGCGGCGGAAGGCGTCGAGGTCCGACGTCGTTGGGCCGCGCCAGCGCGTCGAGCAGCGCCGTCGTCCGCGGCTGCATCGGCCGGCAGCGCTCCGGCGAGCGCGTCCTTGAACATCCGCGGGTGCGTGAACTTCTGATAGAGCTTGACCGAGAACTCGAAGCCGCGGCGGCGTGCGCTCGGCCCACGCGCGCGTGACCTCGGCGCGCGGCTGGCCGTAGAACGTCGAGTTCACTTCGACCGTGTCGAAGTGCTCGGCGTAGAACGCGAGCTCGTCGAACCCTTTCGGCCGGCGCCGCGGCCGGCGGATAGAAGATGCCGTTCCACGTGCCCTTGCCGGACGGATAGTTCCAGCCCGACGTGCCGATGCGCAGGTCAGAGCGTTGCCGTATTGGTCCTTGTCGAAGCCGAAGATCGACCTTCGACGCCCTTGATCACGAATCGGCCGCCGGATCAGGTTCGGGTTCTCCATCATCAGCGTCGATCGCTTCCTTCTTCGACGTCGGCAGCGGCCGCTCTTGAACACCGGGCTGCGCGTGCTGACGAAATCGAGAAAGCGCTCCGGCGTCGATGTGCTTCTCGAGGAACTCGCGCGTCGGCGGCTCCTTGTTGATGTCGATCTGGTTGACCGTCGACGCCTGCCGTGTCCAGAAAACTTCTGGCATTCTTGCAGGTCGTTCACGTCGGCTTCGTGTAGAACGTCGGCTTCGCCATAACCGTAGGATAATAGAGATTGCATTCGAGGCAGCGATGCTGACGATCAACGAGATCTTCCATTCGATCCAGGGCGAGTCGTCGCGCGCCGGCCAGCTCGTGCGTGTTCGTGCGGCTGACCGCCTGCGACCTGCGCTGCTCGCTGGTGCGACACGCCGTACGCGTTCCACGAGGGGCGCAAGATGTCGGTGGACGAGGTGGTCGTCGGCCGTCGAGGCGCATCGGCTGTCCGCTCGTCGAGATCACCGGCGGCGAGCCGCTGCTGCAGGACGACGTCTACCCGCTGATGGATCGCCTGCTGGCCGGCGGCCGCACCGTGATGCTCGAGACCGGCGGCCATCGGCCGATCGACGCGCGTGCCGGCGGCGGTCGCTGAAGATCGTCGACGTCAAGTGCCCGGCGCAGCGGCGAGGCCGCGAAGAACGACTGGAGCAACCTCGACCGGCTCGCGCCGCACGACGAGGTCAAGTTCGTCATCCAGGATCGCGCCGACTACGAGTTCGCGCGCGACGTCATCGCGCGCCACGACCTCGCCGTCGCGTGCCGCCGCCGTCCTGTTGTCGCCGGTGCACGGCGTGCTCGATCCCAGGACGCTGTCCGGAGTGGATGCTCGCCGACCGCCTCGCCGGCGCGGCTGCAGCTGCAGCTGCACAAGTACATCTGGTCGCCGACGACGAGAGGGTCTGAATCGGTAATCGGGTAATCTGGTAATCTGGATTGATCAATCGGTCCAATCCAATTACCCGATTACCAGATTATCCAATTACCAATGCGAGCCGTAGCATGCTGCTGAGCGGCGGTCTCGATTCGTACACGGCCGCGGCGATCGCCAAGGCGCAGCGGCTTCGCGCTGTTCGCGCTGACCATCGACTACGGTCAGCGCCACGCGCGCGAGGTCGAGGCGGCGCGCGCGGTCGCGCGCGCGCTCGGCGTCGAGCGGCACCTCGAGCTCGACGGTCGACCTGCGCGCCATCGGCGGATCGTCGCTCACCTCGGACGCCGCCGGTGCCGCGCGATCGCGATCTGGCGGCCGCCGACATTCCGTCGACCTACGTCCCGGCGCGCAACACGATTTTCCTGTCGCTCGCGCTCGGCTGGGCCGAGGTCGCTCGGCGCCCGCGACATCGTCATCGGCGTCAACGCGCTCGACTATTCCGGCTATCCCGACTGCCGTCCGGAGTTCATCGCCGCGTTCGAGCGGCTGGCCGACCTGGCGACGCGCGCCGGCGTCGAGGGCGCGCGGTTCCGCGTGCACACGCCGCTGCATCGCGCTCGGCAAGGCGCGACATCATCCGGCGCGGGCTCGAGCTCGGCCTCGACTACGGCCTGACCCACAGCTGCTACGATCCGTCTGCCGGACGGACGGCCCTGCGGCGCGTGCGACAGCTGCGTGCTGCGCGCCAAAGGGCTTCCGCGAGGCGGGCGTCCCCGACCCGGTCCTCCTGGGCTAGAATCGCGCGACTCCGTGCGCATCCTCAAAGACCAGCCCATTCGGCGCCAGGTCGTCGCGATCACGTGCGCGCTGCTGGTGCCGTTTGTCGCTGGCCGCGGCCTGGTCCGCGAACCTGACGCGCATCGAGCACGCCGACGGAGCTGCGCGAGCAGGCCGCGTCGGTCGCCGTCGACCGCCGGCGCGCTATCTCAACACCTACCTCGTCGGGCTCGATTCGATGGCGTCCGCGCTCGCGCGCCATCCGGCGCGTGATGGCGCTCGACCAGCGCGCAGTGCGATCCGCTGTTCGAAGCCGTGCTGCGCGATCAGCCGCTGCTTCTCAACATCGTCGTCACCGACGCTGCCGGCGTGGTCCGAGGATCGGGCGTGCCTCGACCGCCGGACGCGCTCTCGCCGGCCGGCGCATGCCGTACGTCATCGAGGACGTCGATCGGACTGGAAGCCGGCAGGTCAGCGAGCTCGATGACCGGGCCGGATCTCGAGACCAGCCGACGGTCGTGCTCGTCGTATCCGGTGCGCAACGCCGAGGGCGCGGTGGTCGGCGTGCTGGCGCCTCGGCCTCAACCTGACGCGCCTGCAGACGCTGTTCAGCGACATCCCGCTGCCGGACGGGCTCGGTCGTGACGCTGACCGACAAGAGCAGCCGCGTGCTGGCGCGCAGCCGCGACGCCGAGCTCTACATCGGCAAGCCGGCCGATCGCGCATCGCGACGCGCGCCGCGCGACGTGCCGCGCACGCAGGTGCTGCACCGGCCTCGACGGCGTCGAGCGCGTCGTACGGCAACGCCGTCGTCGATCGCGGCCCGTGGCTGCTCAGCGTCGGCATCCCGACCAGCCTCGCGGCCGACGCGCGTCGGCGCCGCTGTACCGGCGGAACCTCATCGATCGTCGCCGTCGCGATCGGCGCGGTCGCTGCTGCTGTCGCTCGTGCTGTCGACGCTCGATGAGCGCGCGGCGTGAACAGCGTGCGCGACGCCGTGCAGCGGATCGCCGACGGCGACCTGTCGCCGCCGCGTCGCACGCCGGTGCCGAACCGCGAGCTGGCGCAGCTGCAGGACGCCTTCATCACGATGGCCGCCAACCTGCGCGAAGCGCACGATGGCGCTCGATCACCAGGTCGAGCAGGAGCGCAAGATGCGCGAGACGCCGCAGTCGCTGCAGCGGCAGGTCGTCCGCCAGGAGCGGCTGGCCGCGGTCGGCGTGCTCGTGTCCGGCGTCGCGCACGAGCTGAACAATCCGCTGCAGGCGATCCTCGGCACCGCCGAGCTGCTCGGAGCGCGCATCCGCGGTCTCCGCCGCGAAGCGCTCGAAGAGATCGCGTTCGTCAAGACGCAGAGCGGCCGCGCCCGCGAGATCATCCGCAACCTGTCGCGCTTCAGCAGCCAGCAGTCGGGCCCGCCGACGCTCGTCGATCTGCGCGAGGTCATCGGCGAAGTCGTGCAGCTGCGGCAGCCGCGATCTCGACAACTCGTCGGCATCGCGCTCGAGCGTCGAGATGCACGACCGATCGCAAGGTCTACGCGAACTTCACCGAGGTCGAGCAGGTCACGCTGAACTTCGTCATCAACGCGCAGCAGTCGATCGAGGTCGGCCGGCCGCGCGCAGCGGCCGCATCCTCATCCGCGTCTTCGACGCCGGCAAAGCGAGTCCGGCTCGAAGTGCAGGACGATGGCCCCGGCGTGACGCCGGAGGACGAGCCGAAGCTGTTTCAGCCGTTCTTCACGACCAAGCCGGTCGGCAAGGGCACCGGCCTCGGCCTGTCGGTCAGCTACGGCATCATCGAGTCGTACGGCGGCGCGATCGGCCATCGCGCCAACGAATGGGGCGGCGCGACGTTCTTCTTCGAGCTGCCGGTCGACCGAGCCCGCCGCGCGGCCCGTCTCCGTCCTCCGCAAGAGCCCGCGATCGCCGCAAACCCGATGACCGACCGCCTCTACTACACCGACCCGTATCTCCGGACGTTTGACGCGACCGATCGCGCGCGTCGATCGCCGCGACGACGCGCCTGCTCGTCACGCTCGATCGCACGGCGTTCTATCCCGACGTCCGGCGGCCAGCCGTTCGACACCGGCCGCCTCGGCGCGCTTGCGCGTCGTCGACGTCGTCGACGAAGAGGACGGCTCGATCACGCATGTCGTCGAAGCCCGAGCCAGAACGCTGACGAACCTCGAACCTGAAGTCGGGCGCGCCGGTGCACGGCGAGATCGACTGGGCCGCGCCGCTTCGATCACATGCAGCAGCACACCGGGCAGCACGTGCTGTCGGCGGCGTTCGACCGGCTGTTCGGCGTGCGCACGGTCGAGCTTTCACCTCGGCGCGGCGGTGTCGACGATCGATCTCGCGCGCGAGATGTCGCCGGCCGAGATCGCGCGCCGCGGAAGCCGAGGCCGAACCGCATCGTCTGGGAGGATCGGCCGGTCGCGATCCGGTTCGCGACCGCGGAGGAAGCGGCGCGGCTGCCGCTGCGCAAGGAACCGGCGCGCGGCGGGCACGCTGCGGCTGATCGACGTCGAGGGCTTCGACCTGTCGGCGTGCGGCGGCACCCACGTCGCGCGCACCGGCGGGATCGGCGTCATCGCGGTCGCGTCGTGGGAGCGGTTCAAGGGCGGGCAGCGCGTCTCGAGTTTCTGTGCGGCGGGCGCGCGCTCGGCGGCTACCGCGTCGCTGCGCGACGCGGTCGCCGGCGCCGTGCGGCTGCTGTCGGTCCTGCCGGCGGAACTGCCGCAGCCGATCGAACGGCATGCAGGCCGAGGCGAAGGCACAGCAGCGGACGGTCGTCGGCGCTGCAGACCGATCTGGCGCGCTACCGGGCCGAGGAGCTGGCAGCGGCGGCCGAAGAAGTTCCGCGTCGCGTCGGAGGAATCTCCGGTCGGCTGGAGCGACGGCGCGCCTGGTGGCGCTGGCGGTGGACACCGATGCACCCGGCCTCAAGGCGCTGGCCAGCGCGATCGTCTCGAGGCCGGGCTACGTGGTGGTCGCTCGTGTCGGCGTCGGGTCCGCCGGTTGTCGCCGCGATCGCACGGTCGGCAGACGTCACCCTCCAGGCCCAGACACTCCTGGCGGCGCTCCAGGAACGTTCGGAGGCGAGGCGGCGGAAAGGGCGATTTTGCGCAGGGTGGCGGCATGAACGGGTCGGCGGCGGCGCATCCTGGAGGCCGCGACAGCCGCAATTCGAGCTCAGCAATAGCATTTATCGTCGACTTCCGCCTCTGCAGTTTCAATCCTGCAGGATCGGCTTACAGGATCGTCCAGGCCCGAGCTGCATGCTTCTGCCATCGAGCCGACGCGTGATGGACCTCACTGTTCGTTTTCGCTCTGTAAACCTCAACCACTCGCCGCTCGACCTACCCCATCCGTGATGGCATTTCGCTTGCCCTGAGGTCTGTCGGCGCGCGGAGCCCGCGAGCGGCTCCGACGCACAAACTTCACGACAGCACGAGGGAGCGGGATGATGCGGGTTCGAAACCCCATTGGTGGGGCTGGCTGTCGACGTGTGCGTATCTGCCTGGCGTCGACGACGATCGCGAGCGCCGCGACGATTGCCGTGCCCGCCGGCGGCAACCTGCAGGCGGCGCTGGATGCGGCGAAACCGGGCGACGTCATCACGCTCGGAGCCGGGCGCGAGCTATGTCGGCAACTTCGTGCTGCCGAACAAGGGCGCGCTGCAGCGACTACATCACGATCCGATCCGGCGGCGCCCGACGCCGTCGCTGCCGGCCCCGAGCGTCGCGCATGACGCCGGCCTACGCCGCGCAGCTGCCGAAGATCCGATCGGCGAACAGCATGTCGGCGCTGCAGACGGCGACGGCGGCGAACCACTGGAAGCTGATGTTCCTCGAGTTCCAGGCGAACGTCGAGCGGCTACGGCGACATCATCGCGCTCGGCGCCGGCGACTCGACGCAGACGCTGCTGTCGCAGGTGCCCTACGCGCTCGTGCATCGACCGCGTCTACGTGCACGGCGATCCGGTGATGGGCCAGAAGCGCGGCATCGCCCTCAACAGCAGCGACACCGACCGTCATCAACTCGTATGTCTCCGACTGCAAGGCCATCGGCCAGGATTCGCAGGCGATCAGCCGGCTTCAACGGCCCCGGCAACTAGCTGATCGAGAACAACTACCTCGAGGGCGCGCGGCGAGAACTTCCTGCTCGGCGGCGCCGACCCGACGATTCCAGAGCCTGGTGACCACCGACATCACGTTCCTGCGCAACCACCTGCGCAAGCCGCTCGCCTGGCGCGATCCGATCATCGCGACGCCGGCGTCGCCGGCCGCGACGGCGGTGCCTGGCGGCGGCTCGCTCGCGGCCGGCACCTACTACTACAAGGTGATCGCCCGCGCGCCGGCCGGGCAGACCAACAAGGCGATCTCAAGCCCGTCGGCCGAGGTGTCCGCCACCATCGCCGCCGGCACCACGGGCGGCGTCACGATCACGTGGACGCCCGTGGTCGGCGCGACCGAGTACCTCGTCTACGGCCGCGCCGCCGGCGCGCGAGAACATGTCGTGGAAGACGACCACGCCGTACGTTCACCGACAACGGCGCGGCCGGAACGGCCGGCGCGGTGACGACCAGCGGCACCCGCTGGGTGGTGAAGAACACCTTCGAGCTCAAGAACGCGCAGGACGTCCTCGTCGAGGGCAACGTGTTCGAGAACCTCTGGGTCGCCGATCAGTCGGGCTACCCGATCGTCTTCACGCCGCGCAACCAGAGCGGCACGGCGCCGTGGGTCGTCGTGCAGCGCGTGACCTTCCAGAACAACCTGATTCGGCACACCGCCGGCGGCGTGAACATCCTCGGCACCGACAACAACGCGCCGAGCCAGCGCACCAACACACATCCACGGTGTCGAGCAACGTGTTCGACGATCATGATCGGCGCGACCTGGGGCACCGGCTCGCGGCCGTTCATGCTCGGCGACGGTCCGGAAGACGTCGCGATCGAGCAGAACACGGTGATCACCACCGAGCTCCTCGATCGTGTATTTCTATCCGGCTCGGCAGAGCCCGACGCCCGCGAAGCACGCTACGTCGGCAACATGTCGGCGCACAACGCACTACGGGATTCTTCGGCGACGGCACCGGCATCGGCCTGCCGACGCATCAACGCCTACATGCCCCAGGGCACGGTGACCGGCAACGTCCTCGCCGGCGGCAAGGCGTCGAACTACCCGGCGGGCAACTTCTTTCCGACGGTCGCGGCGTGGCAGGCGGAGTTCGTGGACTATGCGGCCGGCGATTACCACCTCAGGCTGGGCAGCCCGTACGCGGGCCTCGGCGCCGACATCGACGCCATCAACGCGCAGACCGCGAACGCGCTCTCAGGCGACAACAGCGTGCCGCCCGGGACCGGCCGCGTGAGCATCACCACGACGGCATCTGCCGAACGGCGTGCGCCAGCAGCCAGTATTCCCAGTCGGTCGTGTGCACCGGCGGCGCGGGCGGCTGCGTGTGGGAGCTGCGCGAGTCGTCGCTGCCGGCCGGCATCGGCTTCGATCCGATCGGCCGGCCTCATCTCGGGCGTGCCGTCGGAAGTGCAGACCGGCTCCATCGCGCTCGACGCGTACGATCCGACATGGCCGGCCAGCCGCGCCAGCGTCACGCTCGCTGCACCATCGATCCGCCGGCACTTCGTCGTCACCATGCCGCCGGCCCCGGCCGCACAGGTGGGCGTCCGCGTTCGCAGCTGACGCCGGCGGTCAGCGGCGCGATGGGCTCGCCGACCTGGTCGGTCCTCTCTGGCATGCTGCCTCTCTGGGCGTCTCGCTCGACGCGTTCTCGGGAACGATCGCGGCACGCCGTCGCTCATGGGGCTCGTTCACGCCGCTCGTGCAGGCGCAGGATTCGTGGGGCGCCTCGCGCCTCGGCGCCAGAGCCGGTCACCATCACCGGTTGCGCCCGGCCGCGCTTGTCGGTCGATCATCCGTCGCTGCGCCAACGCGGTCTACCGCGCGCCGTACAGCGCGTCGCTTTCGGCGACCGGCGGAACGGGGGCCGACGACCTGGTCGGTCACGTCGGGACACCTGCCCGCGGGCATCACGCCTCGATGCCGGCGGGCACGCTGGGCGGCACGCCGACCGAGATCGGTCCGTTCTCCGTCACCGTGCGCGCCCAGGACGCCAACTGGCCGAACAACGTCGCGCTCGGCGGGTTGACGCTGACCGTCGAGCCGCCGGTCTTCTCCGTCGACCGTGCCGGCCATCGCCGGCGGCGACCGTCGGCCAGCCGTATCAAGTCACCGCCACGGCCACGCGGCAACGTCGGGCACGGTCGCTGTGGACGATCGCCGGATCGCTGCCCAGGTGGCTGTCGCTCAACGCATCGACCGGCACGATCGCCGGATCGCCGACGCAGTGGGGCACGTTCGCCGTCACCGTGCAGGGCGCCGACAGCTGGGGCCGGGCCGCGCCGACGCGAAGCCGCTCACCATCGTGGTGGCGCCGACGCGCGCTCGCCATCACGCACGGCGGCGCTCTATGGCGGCGACGTATCGAGTCGCCGTACTCAGCGGCCGCTGACCGCGTCCGGCGGCACGGGCGCCATCGCGTGGTCGGAGGTGTCCGGCAGCGCTGCCGCACGGCGTCACGCTCGATGCAGCCAGCGGCGATCCTCGCGGGACGCCGACCGAAGTCAGGCGCGTTCGCGTTCGACGTGCGCGCGGTGGACGGCAACTGGGAAGGCGACATGGACACCAGGACGTTCACGCTGAACGTCGTGCGCCGCCGTTCACGGCCGCTGATTCCGCCGCCGCGCGATGGGCCGCGTCGGCGCTGCCGATCGACGTCGTGATGACGGCCGCCGGGCAGGTCGGGTCCGTGCTCTGGTCCGTGACCTCCGGCTCGCTGCCGCCGGGCGTCGGCATCAACGCCGCGACCGGCATCGTCTCCGGCGTGCCGACGGCGTTCGGTTCATTCACGGCGGTCGTCACGGCGCAGGACTCCTGGGACGCTTCGCGGTTCGTCACCGGACCCGTTGACGATGACCGTGGCGCCGGCCTGCGCTCGCGGTCACGACCGCGACGCTGGCCTCCGGCCGCGTGCGGGCAGTCCTATCAGGCGACGCTCGCCGCCATCGGCGGCACCGGCCTGACGACGTGGACGATGAAGAGATGGCGTGCTGCCTGCCGGGCTGACGATCGGCGCGAACGGCGCCATCAGCGGCACGCCGGCAAGCGCCGGGCGCTTCCCGTTCACGGTCGAGGCGATCCGACGCGGGCTGGGCGGGAACGTCGCGACCGGCGCGCTGCACGCTCACCGTGGGCGCGCGCGAGATCGTCCTCTACGCCGCCTCCGCGTCGCGCGTCGCCGGCACCTGGTCGCTCGTCGCCGACGCGTCGGCCGCCGGCGGGGCGCGGGTGTGTGAACGCCGACGCCGCCGCGGCAAGCTGACGACGGCGCTCGCGAGACCCGGCGAACTATTTCGAGCTCACGTTCCAGGCCGAGGCCGACGTCGCCTATCACCTGTGGATGCGCGGCAAGGCCGACAAGAACGCGTGGGCGAACGATTCGGTGTACGTGCAGTTCTCCGGCTCGGTCGACGCCGGCGGGCGCGGCGATCAGCCGGATCGGCACGACCGGCGCCGCGACGCGTCAGCATCGAGGACGGCACGAATGCCGGCCTGGCTCGGCTGGGGCTGGGCCGACGATTCGTGCGGCGGGTTCGGCAGCCCGATGTAGCTCGCGGACCAGCGGGCCGCAGACCATCCGGATCCAGGTGCGTGAAGACGGGTCTGTCGCTCGACCAGATCGTGCTCAGCGCCGACACCTACGCGCGTGACCGCGCCGGGAGCCGACGAAGAACGACACGACGATCTACTCCCGCGCTGATTATTTCGGATCGGCGGGGCACGGGCGCGGGACAACCGGGGCGCGCGCCGGACCGCACCGGCCGTTGCTCGGCGGGCCGTCCTGCGCCGCGGTCACGGCGTCGAGATCGGCGCCGAGATCGTTCCCATCGTCGCCGCCGTGGATAGTAGGGGCTGGTCGTGGTCAGCTTCTCCGTGCCGTCGATGAATCCGACCGCCGTCCAGTCCGACACGATCGTCGTGACCGGCGGATAGCGCGACTTCAGCGCGGCGTCGCTGATCGCCTGGTTCGTCGTCCGCGACGTGTTGACCAGCACGTTCTGGTTGTAGACGAACGGCGCGAAATTCCTCGTGACGGTCGTAATCCCTCGTCGCCCGCCCGCGCCGATCCCGTAGAGGTTGCGCTCGACGATGTTGTAGCTTGAACACCGAGGTTCGGGTTCAGGTCGGCGGTGTCGCGCGGGTCGAGGATTGCCGGTGCTGTTGCCGGTCGACGTGACGTGCGTGATCTCGACGTCCGACACGCCGCCGAAGACGCGGAACAACTTACCGCCGCCCCACTCACGCCCGCCGATGTCGCGGAACACGCACGTTCTGAATGCGGATGTGGTTGGCGCGCTCCGGCAGCGCAAGGCCGCGCGCGCCCGACTTCGGCGGCGTTGATCAGCAGCCCGTGCGCCGCCGAGCGGACGATGTTGTTCCTGAACGTCACGTATTCGGTCACGCACCACGTGCAGCGGCCGTCCTGGTTGGCCGACTTCAACACGATCGCGGTGCCGTCCTGCCCCGGACGGCCAGACGTGCTCGAAGGTGTTGCCCTCGACGAGCACGCGCCGCGCGTTCTTCAGCTCGAAGGCATTCTTGACGGAGACGCCGGAGGTTCGCCACGTCAGCCGCTTGGTGCTGAGGTTGCGGCGCACTTCGATGTCCGAGGGACGAGGCCGGCGATGGCCGGATCCGAGCCGCCGAACAGGATGTTTTCGCCGGCCGCTTCGAGGAAGTTGTTGACGATCTTGAACGGGCCCGGGCCCGTTCCACCCGGCAGATCGCCTGCGAGTCGCTGTTCGCGTCGTGGAAGTTCTCGAGGTACGAGTCGATGACCGCCAGGCGCGCGCCGTTCATCGCGACGCCGCGCCGGAAGTTGCCGGCGTCATTGCCGTGCAGATAGCGAGCGATCGATCACGATGTCGGACGGCTCCGCGTCGACGCGAGTGTCGCTGCCCGGCCCGAGATCGACCAGGTTGGTGAGCTGCGTGATGCCGGGATCGACGCCGATGTCGAGTCCGATGAGCCGATAGCCGCGGGCGCCGGCCTCGGTGCGGATGGCCGCGATGTTGGCCGCGGTGGCGCGAATCTGCGGCATCAGGGTGCTGATGCGATCGGTCGACGCGCGTGGCGGCGGCACCGCACCGCGCATCGAAGGCCCGATCGGCCGACCGGATCGTGACCCACTGTCCCGGTCGCGAGCTTGCCGGTTGCGCAGCATGAAGCTGCCTTCGGGCGCGCTGGGACGGAACGTCGCGCCGGCGGCCAGCAGGATCGCGTCGCCGGCCGCGGCCCGATCGAGCGCCTGCTGCAGCTCGGCGCCGTTTGCGACGTTGACCGCGCGCTCGCTGCGAACCTCGGGTGTGCAGAACGACGCGATCGCATAGCGATCGTGCTCGGCCTCCGGCGCCAGCGCCGGGCTGGAGCATCGCGAGCATCACCAGAATCGGCCCGAACCACCACATGCTGCGCGGCATTTCGCCCGATCGAATGCAAACCGACCGCCGGATGACCTCGCGACGCGGAAAGCAAGCGTGCAGTGGCAGGCTCGACGGTCACCTCATCCGGTGAACGCAGGAGTTCGGGAACGACAATGGCCACTTTGGGCAGCCTAACGGCAATGCGGTAGAAAACGGCGGCTGACGAGCAGGCGTCCGCGTTGCCGCCCTGGCCCGCGTTCGCGTGTCCGATCGAGCGGCAATGCGCCTGCCGAGGAGCGCGACCACCTCATCTGTGTCCGCGGGCACCGTTTCCCATCGTCGCAGGGATTCCCCGCTTCGTCCCGGCCACGACCTCACGCCGATCATTTCGGCGAACAGTGGAAGCGGTATCGCCTGCGCAGCTCGACTCCTATACCGGCGTCCCGATCTCGCGCGACCGGCTCCGGCGCTGCTTCGGCGAGGCGCTGCTGGAACAACCGTCGGGCGCTCGACGTCTCGAATGCGGCTGCGGCGCCGGCCGTTCACGAGTATGCTCGACCGCGGCGCTCGTGACGTCGATCGACTTGAGCGAGCGGTCGACGCGAACATCGTCAACTTCCCGATCGGCCGATGCATCGGCGTCGCGCAGGCCGACATCGTCGCGCTCCCGTTCGCAGCAGCGCTTGACGTCGTCGCCTGCATCGGCGTCATCCAGCACACGCCCTCCCGAGCTGACGATCCAGCGTCTACGACACGTCCGGCCGGGCGGACGCCTGATCATCGACCACTACACGTATGAAGTCGCCTGGTACGAAGACCGCGCCGCTGTTTCCGCGCGGTCCTCGAAGCGCCTGCCGACCGGCGTGGCGATGCGCTTCACGGAACGGATGGTCGACGCCGCGCTGCCGCTGCCGCAAGCGCGTCTCCGGATCGCGCCTGCGCTCGCTGGTCTACCGCGTGTCGCCCGTGCTCACGCACTATCGGACCTATCCGCAGCTGAACGACGAGCTGCAGCGCCAGTGGGCGCTGCTCGACACCACGACTCGCTGACCGACTACTTCACGCACTTCCGCACGCGCGGCCAAGATCCAGCGGCTGCTCGACGGCATGGGGCTCGACGAGATCTGGTGTGAATACGGCGGCAACGGCGTCGAAGCGCGGGGCCGTCGCCCCAGTGGTCGAACTTAGGTACGTACTGCTGCGACGGGCAGAACTCCGTAGACGGTTCCAGGGGCAAGCCTCTTTCTAGCAGAGCGTCCGGCGTAGAGCTCGCCGAATCGCTGCGCGCCGACCGCTGGCGCGTGTAGCCCTCCTCGATCGTTCGAATCGCGGCCGCCGCCAGCCTGTGTCGCAGCGCGGCGTCGCCGAGCACTGCCTCGAGCTCGACGGTCAGGCTGCTGACGTCGCCGGGCTCGAAGATCAGCCCGTTCTCCGCCGTGCGCCACGAGCTCGGGTTCCCTCCGACGTTGGACGCCAGCACCGCGCAGCCGCAGGCCATCGCTTCCATCAGCGAGTGCGAGAACGATTCGTTGGTCGACGGCAGCACGAACACGTCGATGCGCCGGTACTCACGGTCACGTCAACCGCCGCCGCGGTGAACGTCGTGCGCTCGAGGACGCCGAGACGGCGGGCCAGCGCCTGGAGCCCTTCCCGACAGGGCCCGTCGCCGACGATGCACCAGCGTGTGCGAGCGGTTGCTCAGGCCTGCGAACGCCTCGATGCAGCGTTTCGATCGACTTTTCCGGTCGCAGCGCCGCGACGATCCCGACGACGAGGCCCGCCGCCGGCGAGCGATCGGCGCGATCCCGGGGTGAAAGATCGTCGTGTCGAGGCCGTTGAGGCACGGTGTGGATGCCGGGCCGCCGGCACGTCGAACTCGGTCTCGAGGACGCGCCTGATGTAGTTCGAGTTGACGACGATGCCGTGCGCGAGGCGATCGGTGACCTGCAGCGCCCGCTGGGAGCCGGGCGAGAAGAGCCGCCGATCGCCGCGCTGGCTCGACAGCACGATCGGCGCGCGCGCGCGAGCGCGCGAGCGGCACGCCGAAGAGGACCGTCGGGACGTCGAACGGATGGAACAGAGCGCGATGCCCTGCCGTCGCACCCATGACATGAACTGCCACGCCAGCCGTCGCGGTCCGGGGCGAACTGAAGGAACGCACCGCGAACTCAATCACCGGCACGCCGGCGCGCCGCAGGTCCGTCGGCCCTGACGCCGCGCCGTCGAAGCGGGCCAGCCGAGGGACGAAACCGCCGCGGGTCGAGCGACATCGCCACCTCGGCGACCTGGCGCTCGGAGCCGCCGAGATCGAGCGACCGGGTCATCAGGAGCACCGGCCACGGCGGCGGGGTTGGCATGAGCCATTATGTCCAGTCGGCGCCCGGTGACTTTGCCGCGTAACGCAGAGCTCCGCTGTGGGTCCATCGCGTGTCTGCGGCTCGGCGGTCTCTGCGGTTACAGGATCTCTGGTCCGCGGGTGCAGTTTGCCTGGCGAGCTCCACGGACCCGGATGCCGGCAAACAGGGTGAGCGCCGGCAGGCGCGTCAGCAGCGTTGCGATCGTATAGCTGTGGCGGACATCGCGTACGCGCCGGAACGGCGCGATACCCTGGGCGGCATTGACGAAGGGAGAGTGAAAACAGGCCGCATCCTCGACGACGAGAACGATCCGGCCGAACTGGCGCAGCTCCGGGCGTCGTCGAGGGGACGTTCGAACGGCGACATGTCCGGCGCCCGGTGGGGATGCACCTCGCGGATCGCTCGCACCAGGCGCGAGTCGCGCACCGGTTCCTGGAAGATGGCGCGCCCTCCGGCGTTTGAGGACGCGGTGCCTCCCGCGCGCACGACGGCGAGATCGAGGTGGTGCAGGATCGCGATGCCGAAGAACGACGTCGACCGAGTCGCTGCTCGGATCGGGAAGGTCGTGCGCGGAGCCGACGACGAAGCTGCGCGGCGCCGCCGACGTCCGTTGGCGTGGCAGGCGGCGCCGCGCCAGCTGCGATCAGCGACGCTGAGATGTCGACGCCGACGACTCGCGCGCCCACGCCGCGCCAGGAGCAGCAGAGTTCTGCCCCGAGCCGCAGCCGAAGTCGAGCACCGTGCGGCCGCGCACGTCGCCGAGAGCGCATAGGCGTACTCGAGCGGGAACGGCGTGTCGAGGCGGCGGATCAGAGTAGCGGCGGACCGTGACGCTTCGTCGGCGACGAGCCGCGCGTCCCTGGTCAGGGTTGGCTTCGATATCGCTCCGCGAGAATCTCGCGGATTCCATTCCTGTTTCATGGCGATATCGGGTGCCATAGGCGCATAGCCAAGCAATTTATGCCGATGCGGGGGCGTAAGAGCGTAGAAGCATGTCCGCCTTTGGGCGGCCGGCAAACCGGGCTGCAGCCGGACACTACGCATGGACGGCACTCGTGTCCATCTATCGACGGAACCTCGCGAGGCGCGACGAGCGATCGCGTCGGTCGCCGCGCGTTGGCGACGTCGGCGGGTGTTTCGAAGTTGTTGGCGACGATCGAGAACACCAGCCGCTCGCCGTCGGCGGTCGTGACGTAGCCGGCGATGGCGCGCACGCCGGTCATCGATCCGGTCTTCGCGCGCGCGTTGCCCTCCGCCGGCGTCCCGAGCATGCGCGTCGACGAGCGTGCCGTCGCGGCCGGCGATCGGCAGCGTGGCCTCGAACGGCTCGCGCAGGCTCCGCGTCGCGAGCGACGTGCGCGAGGATCGCCACGAGCGACTGCGGGCAGTGACAAAGTCGTAACGCGACAGGCCGGAGCCGTCCCGCATGGATCAGCTCGGCGGCCGGCGACGCCCCAGCCCTCGGACGGTCGTCCGGACGCCGCACAGCCGGCACGGCCGCCGATCCGGACTACCGCGTTCGCTCCGACACCGTCTTCAGAAACGTTTCAGCGTACTGGTTCTGGCTGGCCTTCATCAGCCGACGCGCGAGCGCCGGGCAGCGGCGCCGATCGATACGACGCGAGCGGGTCGGCCGGCCTGAGCGGCGCGTCCGCTGACGTCGTCGATGTCCACCGCCGGGCCGCGGACGTCGATGCCGTTCGCGATCAGCGCGTGGCGAAGCGCGCCGGCGAAAAACAGCGTCGGGTTGTCGACCGAGGCCGTCGAGCGTCGACGGGCCGCGCGCCGAGCGGGATCGATCCGCGGACTTCCAGCCGTCGTGGCTGCCGCGGCAGGCGCCGCGATGCGCGATCGACGCGGGGCTGCCCGGCGCGCCGGTCGTCACGGCGTTGACGCATCGTCAGGCCGCTGCCCGCGGGCCGACGGCTGATGCGCCGCCGAATCGCCGGCTGCCGGGCCCGGCGCGATGCGTGACGCGCACGGCGTTCTCGTTGAACTGCAGCGCGCCGACGCCCGCGGCGTAGTCGTCCGGCAGGTCGTCCCACGATCCAGCCGGAGCCGAGCGTCTCCTCTTCGAAGCGCGTTGTCGTCGCCGATGATGCGTCCCGCAATCGTCCGGATGCCGCGCTGCTTCAGCGCGCTCGGCCCACTCGGCGAACACGCGGTCGGCCATGCCGTCGGCGGCGACCAGGCTCGGGATCGCCGGTGCCGGACGACCATCAGGTCGCCCTCGAGGACGCCGGCGTCAATCGATCCGGCGGCACGAACCGTCGTTTCGTAGCGATAGTCCCATCCCAGCCGTCGGCGGCCGCCACGGCGAGCGTGACGATCTTCATCGTCGACGCCGGCAGCAGCGAGCTGCGCGCGTTCATCGCGTAGAGCGTGTCGTCGTTCGCCAGCGACTTGACGAGGACGCCCCAGTAGCCGTGTCTGCAGCGCCGGCTGCGCGAGGATGGCGTCGATCGTCGCGGTCGAGGGCGGATCAGGGCAGGTGCGGCAGGTGGGGCAGGTGGGGCAGGTAGGGCAGGTCAGGCGTCGGGGTGCGCGGTGTCGTCGTCGCGCAGCCGCGTCGGACCAGCGCGACGACGACGTAGCGCAGGCCTTCGGGCCTGCACCGCCGTTATTTCGATAGCTCATCGAGCGATTTGATCGCGCTCGTTGAAGTCGGCGGCGTCGATCTTCGCCGCGCCCGGCTCGCCGGGACGCGCGACGTAGACGTCGCTGCCGGCCTGCCCGAACGTCGCTTTCTCTTCCGCTTCCCCTCGTCGAACTTGCACCGTGACCGTCAGCGCCGGCTTGTCGAGGCCGGTCTTGCGCGGTCGCGTCGACGAACGAGGCGGCGCGGATGTTCGAAAGCTTCGAGGCAGGCCGTCGCTCTTTTCCTTCGTCGAGCGTCGGCGGCGGTCGGGCTGACGCGGTGCCACGTGTCGGGCGCGTTCTCGCCCGTGCCCTTCGACCTTGCTCGAGCACCGACGGTCTGGCCGTTGCGCGCCATCTCGATGCGGTTGGCGTTGAAGGGGCGGAACTCGAAGATGTCCTTTGCGGCGATAGTCGTCGGCGCTCTTCTTCAGGTCGTCGAGCAGCGCGCTCTCGACCGTGATCGACCGCCGGCTGCGAGGCGTCGCGCGCGTAGACGGTGTTGTCGGCCGCCTTGCCGCCGATCAGGAGCGTGGCGCGGGCGCTGCCGGCGTTCAGGTTGACGGTCGCCTCCGGCTTGTCGAGGCCGTATTTCTTCGAGGTCGGCCGGCGTCGGCGTTCTCGGTGACGATCGACTTCATCTGCACCGATCCGCAGGCGGCCGACGAGCCCTTCGACCGATCCGAAGTCGGCCCGCGTCTGCACCGGCTTCGTGATCTTCCAGTCGCCGCCGTCCTTCGCGACCGCGCAGCGTCTTGCCGCCGGCGGTGACGTCGAGGCCGTCGACCTTCTCGCGGTCGAACTTCGAGCACCGCCTTCTCGCGCAGATCGAAGGTCGTGCGGTTGCAGCGTGGTTTCCTGAAGGCCGGGATCAGGAAGACCTTCTTCTCGTCGTTGCGCTTCGCGAACAGATCGGAGCCGGTTGGCGTCTTGTCGCCGATCAGCAGCTTGCGGTAGTCCTTGTCGCCGGCGCCCTTGAAGTCGATCTGGATGCGCGGGTTCGACAGCCCGTAGTCGTTCAGGCTGGCCGGGTTCTCGTCGATGACGCGGACGACTTCCATCTGGCCGAGCGCGCGTCGTGATGCCCGACACTTCCGATTCGTCGGCCTTCGCGGCCAGCGGCTGGGTGACCTGCCAGCCGCCGCCCTCCTTCTTGAGCGTCGTGGCGTCGCCGGCCGCCGAGCGTGACCTTGATCTCTTCCAGCTTGTCGGCTTCGTAGCCGGTGAACACCTTCTCGAGCTTCTTCGCGTTCGCGTCGGCGTCGCCGTCTCGGGCAGTCTTCCAGCGTGACGAAATAGATGTAGCGCGCCGAGCCCGGCGAGCACGACGATGAGCGCAATCGTCGATCGCAGACCGCGCATTTACCGCCTCCGCCACCAGGTGTAGACGCCCGTGCCGAAGACGCACGCCGGGATGATCAGCAGCGACAGCCACGTGATGTTGGCCTGCTGCGTCGCCGTCAGCGTGATGCGGCGATCGTCGGGCTCCTTCGGACGGATCGAGATCAGGTTCTCCTGCTGCGACAGCCAGCCGAGCGTGTTCATGAACAGGTCGCGGTTGCCCTGGATGCCGAGCCCGCCGTTGGCGGCGAAATCGGAGTCGCCGATCACGACCACTCGCGTTTCGGGCTTGGGCGCGTCGTCTCCGGCTTGGGCGGGCGTGGCCGGCGGCGCACCGCCGCCGACGACCGCCGGCGCCGATGACGATCGGCCCTTTCTTGTCGCCCTTCGCCTCGTCGAGCGCGACCTGTCCCGTGGTGAGCAGGCTCTTGATGTCGGACTCCGCCCAGCTGCGCGCGCTGGTTTCGATGAACGGCTGCGCGACGTGTCCGTTGACGCCGGCCGATCACCGGCGCCGCCTCGCGCGCCAGCGGGAAGGCGGTGAGGAAGTTGAACCGCTGGCGTGATCGCGTGCGACGGATAGTTGGCCACCACCGGCACCGAGGCGTCGGTGCCGATCATCCACCCCATCCCGCTGACGTCGACGACCACGTTGTTCCCGAGATCGACGCCCCCAGTCGTGGGCGACGCGCGATCAGGTTGGTCGAGCGGCGGGCTGTCGGCCTTGTCCGGCGGATCGATCTCGAGCGAGCAGCTTGCCGGCCTTGTCGAGGTATTTCTTGAGCGCGTCGATTTCCGGCGGGAAGAAATCGATCCGCGGCCCGGCGACGATGACCATCGCGCGCGTCGTCGGGCACCGAGCCCTGCTGGGCGATGGCCAGCTTTGTCGACGGTGTAGTTCTCGTGGCCGAGCGCGCGCGGCGATGGCGTTGTAGCCGTCGCGTTCGGCCGAGGTCGTGTCCTTCTCGCCGTGGCCCTGCGTGAAGTAGACCTTCCGCTGCTGGCCGGAGACGACCTTGATGACGCCGTTGGTGAGATCCTGCTCGGTGTCGGACGGTGACGCGCTCGGTGCGGCCCTTGTAGTTGAAGACGATCGTGCCATGCTGCTGGATCTGGTTCTGCTTGGCGATGGTCGGCTTCTTGTCGGGATCGATGTACTCGGTGCGTGACGTTCTTGGAGATGTACTCGTATTCCTTCAGCTTGTCGCGGTAGCGCGGAAACTCCGGCTCCTGCGCGAACACCAGGATCTGCAGCGGCGCGTCGAGCTTCGCGAGCACGTTGCGGCGTCTGGTCCGACAGGCTGAACTGCTTGGCCGCGGTCAGGTCCCAGCGCTTGTTCTGCGCGGGCGCCGATGTAGTTGATCGCGACGAGGATGCCGAGGACGACGAGCACGCTCGTCGCCGCCAGCGTGCCGTAGCGCGCCTGGCGGCGCGAAAGACCTTCGCCGATCTCGCGCCACTGCGACGAGCGTATAGCAGCAGCACGCAGACCAGGCCGCCCCACGCGAGGTAGTAGGCCCACTGCTCCTTCGCCGGGTAGCCGAAGCGAATGCGCCAGCGCGGCGACCACCAGCGCCGTGCCGAGGCAGCCGACGAGACTCAAGATCCGATTCACCATGTCAACTCTCAACTCTCAGCGCTCAACTCAGCTCGGACTTCAGACTTCAGACTTCGCGACTTGCCTGATTCCGTCACCCGCGCCACCGTTCGCTGTCGACCGACTTGGCGGTCAGGAACAGCCCGAAGGTGATGAAGCTCACGTAGTAGATCGAGGTGCGTCGTGTCGATGACGCCTTTGCCGAAGTCGTCGAAGTGGTCGATGATCGACAGGTAGCTGCGTGAGCTTGTCGACCGTCGGGCCCGAGAAGCTGCCGATCCAGGTGATGATCCACAGCAACAGGAACACCGCGAAGGTCGACCATGCCGGCGACGATCTGATTCTTCGTCAGGCTCGAGATGAACAGCCCGACCGAGATGAAGCAGCCGCCGAGCAGCAGCAGCCCGATGTAGGCGGTGACGATCGGCTTCCATTCCGGCCGGCCGTAGACGAACAGCAGCCCGACGTGAATCAGCGTGACCGCCAGCATGCACGCCGTACAGCGCCATCGCGCCGAGGAACTTGCCGCATGACGATCTGGAAGTCGGTGAGCGGCGAGGTCAGCAGCAGCTCGATCGTCCCCGACCGCTTCTCCTCCGAATAGGTCCGCATCGTGACCATCGGCATCAGGAACAGGATCAGGATGGTGACGTTCTGCAGCAGCGGCCGGATCATCTGCTGGTTGAGGTTCATCGCCTGCGGCCCCTGCATGCCGCATCTGGCTCATCTGCATGCTCTGGCGCACGAAGAAGCTCAGGATGGCGACGAAGAAGTAGCCGTACAGCAGCGCCCACATGCCGATGGCGATGTAGGCGATCGGCGACGAGAAATACGACTTCAGCTCCTTGTGCGCGATCGCGAGGATGTTACTCATGGGTCACTTCTCCTGCGGACACCGGCTCCAGCTCGGCGTCGAGCGCGCCGCGGCGGCGTCGGGACTTCTTCGGTGGTCAGCGAGAGGAACACGTCCTCGAGGCTCATGCGCATCGGCGCGCAGCTCGAGCAGCCCCCAGCCGCTCGCGACGACGGCGCGCGCCAGGTCGCGGCGCACGTCGCGGCCGCGCTCGCTGTCGATCTCGTAGCCGGCCATGCCGTCGCGGCGATCGGTCTCGACCACGCGCGTCACGCCGGGCACGCGCTGCAGCGCGGCGGCGGCGTCGGCGCCAGCTGGCGTCGACCTGCAGTACATCGTCTCCGAGCCGCGCAGCCGCGCCGTCAGGTTGTCCGGCGTATCGACGGCGACGACGCTGCCCTTGTTGATGATGACGACGCGCTGGCAGGTCTGCGCGACCTCGGGCAGAATGTGCGTGCTGAGGATGATCGTGTGATCGCCGGCGAGCTCCTTGATCAGCTCGCGCGTCTCGATGATCTGCTTCGGGTCGAGGCCGGCGGTCGGCTCGTCGAGGATGAGCACGTCCGGGTTGTGGATGAGCGCCTGCGCGAGCCCGACGCGCTGGCTTGTAGCCCTTCGACAGCTTGCCGCACAGGCGGTTCGCCATGTCGTCGATGCGCGTGCGCTCCATGACCGTCTGGATGCGCTGGCGCCGCTCGCCGCCCGGCACGCCTTTGATCTTGGCGACGAACTGCAGGTACTCGAGGACGCGTCATGTCGGGGTAGAGCGGCGGCGTCTCCGGCAGGTAGCCGGTGCGGCGCTTGGCCTCGATCGGCTGGTCGAAGACGTCGAAGCCCGGCGACAATGGCGTTGCCTTCGGTGGCCGGCATGTAGCCGGTCAGGATCCGCATCGTCGTCGTCTTGCCGGCGCCGTTCGGCCCGAGGAAGCCGAGGATCTCGCCGCGCTCGACGCGGAAGCTGACGTCGTCCACGGCGGTCACGCGGCCGTAGCGTTTCGTGAGGTGCTGGACCTCAATCACGGAGGATCTCCTATCGCTGACAATGTGCAGGGCTGACGGCCAGGGAATCCGGGACCGAGGTTCGACGTCCCGCACGCTCCGCCAACCAAAAATGCTAACCCGAACCGCCTCGGTTTTGTGTAGCGGGCGGACAACCTTATCACCAATGTAATAATGGAGGCATCATGTCTGTCGACGTCGGTTCGAAGGCCCCGGACTTCACCTTGACCAACCAGGACCGCCAGCCGGTCACGCTGAGCGGGCTGCAGCGGCAAGCCGGTCGTGCTCGCGTTCTTCCCGGCGGCGTTCAGCTCGGTGTGCCAGAAGGAGCTGTGCACGTTCCGCGACTCGATGGCGCAGCTCGGGACAGGCCGACGCCCAGGTCTACGGCATCAGCGTCGACACGTTCTTTACGCTCAAGGCGTTTCAGGATCAGCAACGGCTGAACTTCCCGCTGCTCAGCGACTTCAACAAGCAGGTGATCCGCGACTACGGCGTCTTCAACGAGGACATGATCGGGCTGAAGGGGATCGCCAAGCGCGCCGTCTTCGTGATCGACAAGGACGGCGTCGTTCGCCACCGGGAGGTGCTCGACGACGCTCGGAACGAGCCGGATTACGACAAGGTGTTCGCGCTGCGCTCGCTTCGCTCGCGTAAGTCAGGAGTAGGGACTGGGACTAGGGATTAGAGACTAGGGATCCCAATCCAGACCCCTACCCTGACTCCCTGATCCTGGTGCTATCATGCACATATGAGCAAACGCTCATATGTCGCAGCTGAAGGGCCGGCTCCTCGACGACGCGTCGGTGGCCGACCTCGCCGAAACCTTCAAGGTCCTCGGCGACACCACGCGCGTGCGCATCCTCGACGCGCTCGCCCGCGCCGAGGTGCCGGTGTGCGACCTGGCCGACCTGCTCGGCCTGACGCAGTCGGCGGTGTCCCATCAGCTGCGCCTGCTGCGCGAGCATGCGGCTCGTGAAGTCGCGCCGCGACGGCCGCCACATCTACTACGTCGCTCGACGACCACCACATCGTCGGCCTCTTCGAGCAGGGCCTCGAGCACGTGCAGAGCGCGCCACGGCGCCGGTCGCCGACCGCCGCAGCGCGCAGCGGCGCTCGGGACCAGCGGCCGGCGCCTGCGGCCAGAGCGAGGCGCGTGACCACGACCTGCACCGTCTGCGAGCTGCACGCCGAGTCGACCTTCAAGATCGAGGGCATGGACTGCCGCGAGGAAGTCACGCTGCTCGAGCGCCGCTTCAAGAACCTGGCCGGCCTCGAGGACTTCTCGGCGGACGTGATGGGGCAGCGCCTCCACGTGAAATACGACGCCGCGCGGCTGTCGACCGCGACCATCGCCGATGCCGTCGCCGACACCGGCATGCGCGCGTGGCTCGAGCACGAGGAGCCGGTCGCCGGCACGCGCGCCGGCCGAGCGCGCGCGGCAGCGCTGCTGGTGTCGGCGTCGGGCGCCGCGCTCGCGGCCGGTCTGGTCCTCGATGCAGCTCGGCGCCGGCGTCGGGTCGTGACGCGTCTGCGTCTTCGCGGCGTCGATCGCCGCGCGGCGCTGCTGGCCGTCGGCCGCACGCGCCGTCAATCCCTGCGCGCCCGCGTCGCTCGACATCAACGTCCTGATGATGATCGCCGCCGCCGGCGCGATCGTCGCTGCGGCGAGTGGTCGAAGCCGCCGCCGTCGTCTTCCTGTTCGCCGTGGCGCAGGCGCTCGAAGCGCGGACGCTCGAACGGGCGCGCACGCGATCAGCGCGCTGATGGATCTGACGCCGGCCGACGCGCTGCTGCGCGACGCGCGCCGGCGAACGCCGCGTCGGCGTCGACGCCATCGCGCCCGGCGCGCATCATCGTCGTCCGGCCGGGCGAGAAGATTCCGCTCGACGGCGACAGTCGTCGCCGGACAGAGCGACGTCAACCAGGCGCCGGTGACCGGCGAATCGCTGCCGCGTCGACAAGGCGCCGGGCGACGACGTGTTCGCCGGCACGATCAACGGGCGCGGCGCGCTCGACGTGTCGCGTCACGCGGCTGCGCCGCGACACGACGCTGGCCCGCATCATTCACCTCGTCGAGCGCGCGCAGGCGCAGCGCGCGCCCGCGCAGGCGGTCGTGGAGCGGTTCGCGCGCGTCTACACGCCGGCGGTGATCGCGCTGGCGGCGGTGCCGTCGACCGTGTCCGCCGCTCGTCGTTCAGCATGAGCTGGCACGACGTCGGTGTATCGCGCGCTGGTGCTGCTGGTCGTGTCGTGCCCGTGCGCGCTCGTCATCTCGACGCCGGTGTCGATTGTCGCGGCGCTGGCGGCGGCGGCGCGCAAGGGCGTGCTCATCAAGGGCGGGACTGCACCTCGAGCGGGCCAGCGCGCGTCCGCTGCGTCGCGTTCGACAAGACCGGCACGCTGACGCGCGGCGCGCCCGAGGTGCGTCGAGCGTGGTCGCCCTGAACGGGACGGCGGCCGCGACGATCGTCGCGCCTGGCGGCGTCGGTCGAGCGGCGCTCGACGCATCCGATCGCGCACGCCATCCTGCAGTACGCGACGCGGCGCGCCGTCGTCGGCCGTCGCCGCGGCCGGGGTGACGGTCGCTGGCGGGCCGCGGCGCCGAAGGGCGGGTCGACGGGCACCGCGTGCTGCTCGGCAACCGCCGGCTGTTCGAGGAGCGGCGACTCCTGCTCGCCGGAGATCGCAGCGGCGGCTCGAGGAGATGGCCGCCGCCGGACGCACGCCGGTGCTCGTCGCGCGCGACGAGCGGCCCGATCGGGATCACTGGCGGTCGCCGACCGGCCTCGCGAATCGGCGAAGGCGCACCGTCGATCTGCTGCGCGGCCAGGGCGTGCGAGCGCATCGTCATGCTGACCGGCGACAGTCGAGGGCACCGCGAAGGCGATCGCGGCGGAGCTCGGCGTCGACGAGTTCCAGCGCGGAGCTGCTGCCGGAGGACAAGGTCGCGGCGGTCGAGGCGCTGCGCCGGGCGCTACGGGTCGGTCGCGATGGTCGGGGACGGCGTGAACGACGCGCCGGCGCTCGCGGCGGCCGATGTCGGGATCGCGATGGGCGCCGCCGGCAGCGACGCCGCGCTCGAAACCGCCGACATCGCGCTGATGGCCGACGAGCTGCTGCGCGATCCCGTATCGCGTTCCGGCTGAGCCGCGCCGACGGTCCGCAACATCAAGGCGAACCTCGCGCATCTCGGTCGTGCTCAAAGCCGCGTTCGTCGTCGCCGCCGTGGCGGGCGTGGCGACGCTGTGGATGGCCGTCCTGGCCGACACCGGCGCGTCGGTGATCGTGATCGCGAACGCGCTGCGGCTTACTGCGCGCCGACTAAGGCAGACGGGGCAGGATAGGTCGGGTGGGTCAGAGGTAGGTCGGCGCGCGATAGGCTTTAGCCGAGCGTCACGTAGCGCTTTGTGCTGTCCTCAGTGTCATGCCAGCCAGCGGCTGCTTCGGCTTCGACAGCCACACCTTCGCCACCCGCAGCCCGTCGAGCGCGCTCGACCCGCATCTGCCGGCCTTCGACATCGATCGCGTCGCCGACGCGCGCCCGGCGGCCGAGCCGGCCGAGGACGTAGCCGCCCACTCGTCGTGTAGGTGTCTTCGTCGATGTGCAGGCCGAACTGCTCGTTGACGTCGCTGACGAGCGCCAGGCCGTCGATGTCGGCCGATCCGTCGCTGCGGTTGACGGTGCGCGTCTTCGCCGCCCATCTCGCCCGGAATCTCGCCGATGATGCGCTCCATCAGCGACTCGAACGTGACGAGGCCCGCCGTGCCGCCGTACTCGTCGATGACGAGCGCCTCGCGGACGCGCCGGCGCCGCATGTCGGCGAGCAGATCGTCGGCGCCGAGCGTGATCGGGCACGGTCAGCGCTTCGCGCGCCAGCGCGGCCGGCGTTCACGTTCATCGTCCGCCGCCAGCGCCTTCAGCAGATCGGTCACGTGCAGCATGCCGACGACGTTGTCGAGGTCGTCGCGGTAGACCGGCAGCCGCGTATGGTCGCCCTGGCTCGATCTGGATGGTGAGCGTCGCGCAGCGGCGTCTCGGCCGGCACCGCGACCAGCTTCGGTCCGCGGGATCATCACCTGCCCGGCCGTCAGATCGGCGAAGCCGAAGACGCGGTGGAGCATCTGCTCCTCGTGCTCCTCGAGCACGCCCGCTTCCTGGCTCGCGGTGACCAGCATCTTCAGCTCCGCTTCCGAGTGGACCATCAGTGGCCGCCGTCGGCCTCGCAGGCCGAGCATCTGGACCACCGCGCGGCCGGTGCCGTTCAGCACGCGGATGAACGGCCAGAACGCCTTCATGAACAGCTCGGTCGGCTTGACGACGATGAGCGCGGTCGCTTCGGCCTTGTCGAGGGCGATGGTCTTCGGGGCGAGCTCGCCGAGCACGATGTGCAGCGCGGTGACGATCGCGAACGCGATGGCGACGGCGATGCTGTGGGCGGTCGCCGCGGCGATGCGCGCACGGGCAGGAACGGCGAGCGCCGGCTGCAGCAGCCCGGCCAGCGCCGGCTCGCCGATCCAGCCGAGGCCGATGCTCGCCATCGTGATGCCGAGCTGCGTCGCGGCGATGAACGGCTCGGGGTCCGAGACCGCGCGCCGGACCGCCGCGCGCCGCGGTGGCCCTCGGCGATCAGCTGGTCGACCCGCGTCTTGCGCACCGTGACGATCGAGAACTCCGCGGCGACGAAAAACCCGTTGGCCAGGACCAGCGCCAGCACGCCGGCGAGCCGCCACAGGTGTCTCGCCGAGCGAGGTTCCATGCCTCTGACGCTACGCTTTCCTGTTGCTGAAGAAGTGCGCGTCGACGAAGTGGTCGATGATCGCCTGGTTGGCCTGATCGACGATCTCGAACTGGATGCCCATGCCGACGCGGCGGTCGCTCCACGCGACCGTGCCTTCGGCATCGATGTCCTTCTTCGACCCCGGCATCCGGAAGCGGACCTTGATCTTGGCGCCGCCCTCGAGCGGGCTGGTGGTGCGGATGGCGATGCCGCCGTGACTGAGGTTGAGCGTCAGCGCCGCGGCGATGGTGTTGCCGAACCGATGCTGAATCAGGATGCCGAGCACGACCCGCGGGCTGCCGCGGCGGTTGAAGTTGTCCGGGAACAGGTGCGGCGCCAGCGACGGCAGGATGTGCTGCACGGCGCTGTACTCGTTGACGTAGCCGGCGACGCCGAGCGCGGCCAGCTCGCGCACCTCGTCGGCGCTGGCGATCGTGCCGCTGAAGATCAGCACCGGCAGCCGCCCGTCGTCGAGCTTGCGGATCGATCCGGACCAGATCCACGCCCGGGGCGTGCGGCAGCCGCAGGTCGACGACGATCGAGATCGATCTGCTCGAGGTCGGCGCGGACCCGCGCCAGCAGCTCGGCCGCGCTCTTGACGACAATCGCCTTGTGGCCGGCGTTCTCGACCGCCGTGCGGAAACGGTCGCGCACGAACGCGGTGTCGTCGGCGATGACGACGGTCTTCGTGGTGACCGAGGTGCCGGCCATCTCAGGTTCTGTCGTGCGCCGCGCACCGGTCGCGGCGCGTTGCAGTGTTGCGCATGTTGTCGATATAATTCGAACCTAAATCGCGATCGCGCCTGCCGAGCGGAATTCTGGCACGTCAGCTCCCCAATTGCCAATCCGTAACGCCGTGCGCGCGCTGACCGCGGCCGCCGTGGCTCGGCAGCAACCGAGGTAAAGACGAGGACGTATGGCCACCTGCCCCGAATGCGACGCAGAAATCGAAGTCGACGAGTTCGATGTCGACAAGGAGCGATCAGCTCAGTTGCCCTGAATGCGGTTCGAATCTGGAGGTGGTCGGGCTGACACCCATCGAGCTCGACATCGCCCTGACGACGACGACGACGACGACGACGACGACGACGACGCCGACGAGAAGGAAGACGCCGAGGACGAGGACGACGACGAAGAGGAGAGGACGAGGATCTCGAAGAATGATCGAGCTCGCGGATAAGGAGGCCGCGCTGCGCGACACCTTGCCTCGCTCGATTCGGTCATCGTCGCCTACAGCGGCGGCGTCGACAGCGCCTACCTCGCCTACATCGCGAACCGGACGCTCGGCGACCGCGCCGTCGCCGTCACCGCCGACAGCCCGAGCTATCCGGAGCGCCACCGCGAGCTCGCCATCCGCATCGCGCGCGACTTCGGGCTGCGCCACGAAATCATCCACACCAGCGAGCTCGAGCGCCCGGAGCACCGGGCCAACCCGGCGAACCGCTGCTACTTCTGCAAGCACGAGCTCTACACGCACCTCGCCGCGCATCGCCGAGCGGCGCCACGCCGTCGTCGTCGACGGGAACAACGCCGACGATCGCGGCGACTACCGGCCGGGCCGCCAGGCGGCGCGCGAGTTCGGCGTCCGCAGCCCGCTCGACGACGTCGACCTGACCAAGGACGAGATCCGCGAGCTGTCGCACCGCGCCGGGCTGCCGACCTGGGACGAGCCGGCGTCGGCGTGCCTGTCGTCGCGCATCCCGTACCATCCGAGGTGACCGACGCGAAGCTGCGCACCATCGAGCGCGCCGAGGAGTCGCTGCGCGCGCTCGGCTTCCGCGTCTTCCGCGTGCGCCACCACGACGACCTGGCGCGGATCGAGATCGCCCGCCCCGAGATGGCGCGCGCCGCTCGAGCCCGAGACGGCCGCCGCGATTGTCCGGGCGCTCAGGACGTCGGCTACAAGTACGTGAGCCTGGATCTGCAGGGCTACCGCATGGGCAGCCTGAACGAGGGGCTGTTTCTGCGGCCGCGTGAGCTCGTCCACGATCGAGCGCAAAGCGCGCAAAAGCTTTTTCTCTGCGGGCTTCGCGGGCGTTCTGCGTTCCTCGTCGTCCTGGCGCTGATCTTCCTCGCGCTCCACCTTCCCGTACCTCCCGGCCTCGCTCGAAGATCTCGACTCGGTCAATTTCGCGCTCGGCGTCCGCCACTACGACGTCGCGCAGCATCAGCCGCATCCCCGGGCTATCCGCTGTTCATCCTGATCGCGAAGGCGGTGCGCGTCGCGGTCCCGTCGAGGTGACGGCGCTCGCGCTGTTGAGCGTCGTCGCGGGCGCGCTCGGAGTCGTGGCGATGGCGGCGCTGTTCGGTCGGCTGGAGCGCGAGCGCGGCCCGACCGCCTGGCCGGTGGCCGCGGCCGGCGTCGCCATGACCGCGCCGATTACTGGTTCACGGCTGCCCGGCCGCTCAGCGACACTGCCGGCCTTGCGGCTGCGCTCGCCGTGCAGGCGATGACGCTCGGCGCCGGCAGCGGCCGCGCGCTCGCCATCGCTGCGTTCTGCGCCGGCCTCGCCGCGGGCCTGCGCTCGCAAGTCGCTGTGGCTGACCGTGCCGTTGCTGATCGTGCCGGGCCTGGGCGCTGGCGCCGAGATCCGCAATCCCCAATCCGCAATCCACCAATCAATCCGCAATCCGCAATCCGCAATCCGCAATACGTCGTCGCCATTCTCGCCTTCACCGGAGGCTTGCTCCTCTGGTTCGTGCCGCTGGTCATCGTCACCGGCGGGCCGGCGGCGTACTGGCGCGCGCTCTTCAATCAGGGCGCGGAGGACTTCGGCAATATCCAGATGCTGTGGACCCAGCACGGTCGCCGCGACGTGCTGGACGCCCTCTACTTTGCCTTCATCGCGCCGTGGGCTCTCTGGCCGGTGGCGGCGGGGTCCTCGTCTGCGCGGCGATCGGGCTCGGCGTCTCGTATCGGCGCGGCCGCTCTGCGCTCATCGCGCTGGCGGCGGGCTTCGGTCCATACTCATCTTCGACCTGGCCTTTCAGGAGGCCTTCACGACCCGCTACGCGCTGCCGCTGGTGGTGCCCCTGGCGTATCTCGCCGCCGCCGGCCTGCGTGCGCTGCCGTTCGAATCAGGCCTCGCCGTCGCCATCGCGCTGGCGATGTTCGACGCCCACCTCGGCGGCACCTCAATCGCCGCCCTGTCGCGCGCAGAAGGCGCCGGCGTTCCGCCTGCTCGACGACATGGGCGAGGCGGCGCGGTCGGCGCCGGAGCCGCCCGTGCTGGCCCTGGACCGTCGGCAGGACTTCGACTTCCGCCGGCCGATTGTGTGGGTCGGCGATCGCATGCCGGCGATCGCGCGCAAGCTGCCAGCGCCACCGCAGCACGAGTGGCTGGAAGCGGTGAAATGCTGGAACGGCGGCGGCCGCGCGCCCGGTCTGGTTCGTCGTCGATCCGAAGAGGACGAGCGTCGATCTGGTCCAGCACGGCGACGCCGTCGCGTTACCGCTGGCCGCTGGCGTATCCGGTGCTCGTCGGCGGGGCGCGGCCCGACGAGATGGACTGGTACGCGTCGATCGGCCCGAGTGGTACGTCGGCGAGGGCTGGGCGCTGACCCCCGAGGCGGCCGGCGTCAGCGAACGCGACGGGACCGGCCCCGCCCACGGGCCGATCACGGCGTGGGCGAGCCGCTCGACGCTCGGCGGCGTCCTGATGATCGGCGGGCGGAACTTCGAGCCGACGGCGCGGCCGGCCTTCACCCTGTCGGTCGACGGGGTGACCAGTGACACGGTCGACGCGCTTCCGCCCGGGCCGTTTCTCAGGTTCGTCGATCTCCCGGCGGCTGACGCGGCGACGTCAACCGACTACCTTCCTGTCCCGGTCACGACGACGCCGCCGGCGCGCGTCGCCGTCGAGCAGTTCGACGTGTCGTCGACGCGGCCGGTCATGGGCTACGGCGACGGCTGGCACGAGCAGGAGTTCAACCCGCGCACCGGCCTGCGCTGGCGGTGGCTGAGCGAACGGGGCGAGCTGCGGCTTCGCATGCCGGCGCGGCGCCTGACGCTGCACCTCGAAGGTGAATCGCCGCTGACGTATTTCAAGCGCGGCTCCCGCCTGCTCGTGCGGGTGAACGAGCGCACGGTCTACGACGCGCCGCTGTCGGCGGACTTCTCGCTGGACATTCCGATCGATGCGGAATCGCCAATCAGCCCGGGAGGGCGGTGGAGCGAGCAGAAGATCTCGCTCGAAACCGACCAGGTGTTCTCGCCCGCGGATCGCAGCCGCCGCAGCGCCGATCGCCGCCACCTGGGGCTGCGGATCTTCAAGTGCGAGCCGCGCCCGGCGCGAGTGACGACAACGATCAACGCAGAGTCCGCAGAGCTAGTATCGTCTCCGCGAGTTCCGCGGGTTCTGCGTTTAACGTCGTGGGTTTGGGTCGGACGTAGGGCGCGTCCTTAGCGCGTGCCGGACCGGTAGAACCGGTTTGCGCGCCAGGCAGAGCAGCGAGCTGCCTAACGGGGCGTCGAACCAGCGCAGCCACAGGCCTTCGAGCCGCAGCACGCCGGTCATGAGCGCGTTGATCGGCGCCGGCGGCACCAGGATCTCGAGCTGCGCCGCCGTCTCCTTCCGGATGCCGCGTCGGCGCTGCAACAGGCGCAGCACCGCGAGCGGCGCGACCAGCGCGGCGTTGGTGTAGGTCAGCCGCAACACCTCGAAGCCGGCCGCCTCGAGCCTGGTGCGCAGCTCGCCGCGGCTGTAGCGGCGGACCTCGCCGGCAAACGCCGAGATGATCGCCCCGCAGGATGTCCATCGCCGCGACGTTGACGATCGCGAACCCGCCCGGTTTGAGCAGCCGGTACATCTCGGCGATCGCGCGGCGCTCGTCGGCGCTCTCGAGCGCAATACAGGACGTCGAGACAGAGGTGACCACGTCGAAGGCGGCGGCCGCGAAGCGGCGCCGCCGTGACGGTGGCGCGCACGAGCCGCGTCCGCCCGGCCTCAGGCCGATCCGCAGGCCGATCCCGGACAGGTCGAAGCCGAAGGCGCGGCCGAACCTGCCGAGCAGCTCGACGTTCGCGCCGGTGCCGCAGCCGCAATCGAGCAGCAGGGGATCGCGCCTCCCGGCGATCGCCCGCAGGACCAGCGGCGTGACGAAGGCGCGAAAGCCGCGGAACCAGAAATGACGCGCTTCCGCGATCGCCGTCGCCCGCAGCAACTGACTCCACGCGGCGCATTGTGCGTGCACATTTGTGCGCGCTTCATTGACACTGCCACATCAACTTTGTAAGCTCCGCGGCCTGAGGTGCATTCAATGATTCGCGTCCGACAACTGGTCTCCATCCTCGTGCATGAGCTCCATCATCGCGCTCGCCGGCTGCGCGAAGAAGGCCACGCCGGCGGCGCCTGCGCCGCCGCCACCGGCACCGCCCGCCGCACCGCCGCCGCCCCCACCGCCACCGCCCCCGCCTCCGCCGCCGCCAGCCGGCTCCCGCGCCGGCCGCGCTCAGCGAAGACGAGATCTTCGCGCGCAAGTCGGTGGAGCAGCTGAATACCGAGCACCATCTGGACGATGTCTTCTTCGATCTCGACAAGTCCGAAGTGCGGGACGACGCGAGGGGGCCGCTGCAGAAGGACGCCGAGTGGCTGAAGCGCTGGACCAGCGTGCAGGTGACCGTGGAAGGGCACGCGGACTCGAGAGGCAGCGCCGAATACAACCTCGGGCTCGGGTCACGCCGCGCCACCGCGGTGAAGGACTATCTGGTCAGCCTGGGCGTCCCCACGGGCCGGGTGGTGGTGATCAGCAGGGGCAAGGAGCAGCCGTTCTGCAACGACGAGAACGAGGGCTGCTGGTCGCAGAACCGGCGGGGACACTTTCTGATCACCGGGAAGTAGGGCAGGCAGGGCAGGTAAGGGCCAGGTGAGGGCGGGTGAGGCTGCAATAGACCCACTTGCCGCACTCGCCCTGTTGCCCTCTGCCCTCACCTGCCCGACCCAGCCCACCAGCCCCTCCCGCCCTGTCCCGCAGCATCCGCGCGAGCTCCCGTTCCGACACGCGGTATTTCGCGGCTTTTTCCGTTCACGAGCAGCACCGGAATTTCCAGGCCGTAGCGCGCCTCGAGATCGGGGTCGGTCGAAATGTCGATGTCCTCGATCGTGATGTGCGCGTCGACGACGGCGGCGGTGCGCCATGCACGACCGCCTTCATCTCATCGCAGCAGGTGACAGCCCGGCCGGGAATAGATCGTCAGCGCGATCACGAGGCGGCGGTGTGGCGGCAGTCGTCGGCGATGCGCTCGGCGGCCGCGCGCGGATCGGGCGCCGCGATGATCGGGCGGCCGACGACGAGGTAGCTGGCGCCGGCGGCCAGCGCTTCGGCGGCGCTCATCGTCCGGCTCTGGTCGCCGCGCGGGTCGCCGGCGCCGCGAATGCCCGGCGTGACGACCGCGAACCCGCGGCCGCAGCGGCGTCGGATGATCCCGATCTCCTGCGGCGACGCGACCACGCCGTCGAGGCCCGACGCCTCGGCGAGGGCCGCCAGCCGCTCCACGTGCGAGGCGACGGACGCGTCGATCCCGAGCTCGTCGAGGGCCGGCTGATCGAGGCTGGTGAGCACCGTCACCGCGATGACGAGCGGGGCGGGCCGCCCCTGCCGGGCCGCTGCCTCGTCCGCTGCCGCGCGCGCCGCGCGCATCATGGCGACGCCGCCGGACGCGTGCACGTTGACCATCCAGACGCCCAGCCGGGTGGCGGCTGCCACCGCGCCCGCCACCGTGTTCGGGATGTCGTGAAACTTCAGATCGAGGAACACCCGGTCGCCCCGCGCGGCGAGCTCCTCGACGAACGACGGCCCTTCGCTGGTGAACAGGCGGCTGCCGACCTTGAAGCCGCCGACCGCGCCGCGCAGCCGATCGGCGAGCGCGCGCGCCTCCGCGACGGTGTCGACGTCGAGCGCGACTAGGAGCTGATCCATTCCTGATCTTTGGTCCGCGTGTCCACCGTGCCGACCAGGTCGGCGACGCGCGCGACGCCGTGCCGCCGCAGGTAGTCGGCGATGCCGTCGCCGAGCGCTCGCCCAGATGAACGGATCGACGAAGTTCGCCGTGCCGACCTGCACCGCGCTGCGCGCCGGCGATGATGAACTCGAGCGCGTCGCGCGCGCTGGCGATGCCGCCCATGCCGAGGATCGGGATCGTCACCGCCTGCCGGCATTCGTAGACCATGCGCACGGCGATCGGCCTGATCGCCGGGCCGCTCAGCCCGCCGACCACGTTGGAGATCTTCGGGCGGCGGGTCTCGACGTCGATCGCCATCGCCAGAAACGTGTTCACGAGCGACACCGCGTCGGCGCCGGCGTCTTCGGAGCGCGCGCGCGAACGAGGCGACGTCGGTCACGTTCGGCGTCAGCTTCGGGATGATCGGCAGCCTCGTCACCCGGCGGACGGCGCTGACGACGTCGAAGGTGCCGTTCAGGCTGCAGCCGAACTGAATGCCGCCTTCCTTGATGTTCGGGCAGGAGATGTTCAGCTCGATGGCGGCGACGCCCTCCGCGTCCGGACAGGATGCGCGACACCTCGACGTACTCGTCGATCGTCGTCCCGCAGACGTTGACGATCACGGTCGCGCCCGGGCGCGCAGCTCGGAAGCTTCTCGTCGATGAAGCGGTGCACGCCGATCCCCTGGAGGCCGATGGCGTTCAGCATGCCGGCCGGCGTCTCGACGATGCGCGGCGCCGGGTGCCCTTCGCGCTCTTTCAGGAACAGCCCCTTGGAGACGATGGCGCCGAGCGACGACAGGTCGACGACATCGGCGTACTCGACGCCGTAGCCGAAACAGCCGCTGGCCGCGATCAGCGGGTTCTTCAGCGTGAGGTTGCCGATACGAACCGAAAGATCCACAGGATCAACTCTCAACTCTCAAGGCTCAACTCTCAAGGCTCAACTCTCAGCTGAGAGTTGAGCGTTGAGCGTTGAGCACTATTCCCATACGACCCGGTCCGCGGAAAGCACCGGGCCGGCGATGCACGAGCGCACGTGGTGCACCGCGCCGTGCTCGTCGCGCATCGGGACCACGCAACTGTAGCAGCCGCCGAGGCCGCATCCCATGACGCGCTCGACCGACACCTGGCACGGCCGGCGGTAAGCTCATCGCCGTCCGGGCGGTGGCGGCGAGCATCCCCTCCGGCCCGCAGGCGTAGAGCATGACCGGCGACTCGGGCGCGCGCGCGGCAAGGCGGCGCTCGAGCGGCGCGACGACGCGGCCGAGCTCGCCGGCGCTGCCGTCCTCGGTCGCCAGCACGAGCTCGACGTCGAGGGCGCGGAAGAAATCCAGATAGAAGAGCTCCGCCCCGCGGCGCGCGCCGTAGAACAGCGTCGACTTCACCCCGCGCGCGTGAAGCGCCTGCGCCAGCGTCGCAAACGGCGCGAGGCCGACGCCGCCGGCCACCATCCACGCGTCGCCCGGCGGATCGACGACGCGTGAACGGCCGCCCGAGCGGCCCGAGGCAATCGACGCGCTGGCCGCGGATCTTCTCGTAGAGCAGCGCGGTCGAGGCGCCGATGCGCTTGCTGAGGATCGTCAGCCCGGTCGGCGCGCCGGCGCGTGTCGCGGAGGATCTCGAACACCGAAAACGGCCGGCGCAGCGAGCGGATCGAAGCCGGCGCCCGCCTTGATCACTGACAGAATTGCCCGGGCGCCGCCGCCGCCGCAATCGCCGGCGCCGCCAGCGCGAGCGCGTGGTAGTCGCTCGACAGCGGCCGGTTCTCGATCACGACGGCCGCCACATCGATCGGCATCGCGGCAGTATACTGCAGCGAAGTTCGGTCCTTAGTTCTTGGTCCCCGGTCCTTGGTCCGTCCCTGGACCTTGGTCCGGTCCCTGGTCCTCGGTCCGTGGTCCGACCAGGACCAACGGACCAAGGGAACTAAGGACAGGACCAGGAACCACACGTGCGCTATCTCCGCATGCTGTGCAATTCGATGGTCGCCGCCGCGCTCGGCACCTCGTGCGTGATTGCGCTCGTCCTGCTCCTCAACCCGCAGCTGCCGCTGAATCCGGCGCGGCTGCCGCCGCTCGTCGCGAGCGTCGGCCTCTTCTACGCCGTGCACCTGACGGTGATCTTCTACCTGCTGCTCGTGCTCCGGCAGCTCTTCGCGCGCGAGATCTTCTCGCCGGCCTGGATCAGCGTCAGCGTGCTGGTCTGGCTGAGCGCCGTGGCGTCGGCCGCCGGCGCGGCGCTGATGTGGATGAACCTCCGCACCTTCGCGCTGGTCCTCGACGCCACCACGCGGCGAGGCGCTCGACCGCGGCGCCATCGTGCTGACCGCGGCGGCGGTGCTCTGCGTGCTGCTGGCGATCTTCCGCCGCAGCGTCCCCGAGGCGAAAGCGATGTGGGCCGCGCTGCTCGTGTTCGTGGGGCTGGCCTCGGTCGCGGCGCCGCTGGCGCTGCGCGGGCGCGGCACGCCGGCAGTGCTCGACGCGCGCTCGATCGACGCGGCGTTCGGCGAGGCGCGCAGCGAACCGTCGGCGCGCGTCACGATGATCGCGATCGACGCCGGGTCGCTCGATCTCATCACGCGCGCGGCCGCGGAAGGACGCCTGCCCAACTTCGGCCGGATTCTCGATGCCGGCGCGGTGCGCCACCTCGCGACGGTGCGGCCGACCTCGGCCGAGGCGGTGTGGGCCGCGGTCGCGACCGGCAAGCTGCCGCAGAAGAACGGCGTCCGCTCGGCCGCGATCTATCAGCTTCGCCGGCCGCGGCGGGCGATTCAGCTGCTGCCCGACTACTGCCTGGCGCACGGGCTCGAGCGCGGTTCGGATTTCTGGTCGAGGAGCCGCACACCTCGGCGACGCTGCGCACGCGGACGTTGTGGAGCATCCTCAGCACCAACGGCTTCTCCGTCGGCGTGGTCGGCTGGCCGCTGACGCAGCCGGCGGCGGCGGTGCGGGGCTATCTGGTCAGCGACACCTACCACCGCGTGGCGCGCTGACCTTGTCGGGCATCGACGACGAGTCCAGGGTCTACCCGCCCGACCTCAGGCCCGATGCCCAGGCGGCGCTCGAGAGCGTCGCCGAGCCGCACGCCGCCGATCGTGCCGGCGTCGCTGGTCGACGCGCGCCACGCCTCGCCGGCGCGGACCGATCGCGCCTACGAACGGATCGCGCAGGCGCTGGCGCGCGACGCGGCCGGCGCAGGTGACGATCACGCGCTACCAGAGCCTCGATGCCATCGGCCACTACTTCCTGCGCTATGCGGAGCCGTCGGAGTTCGGCGACGTCACGGACGACGAGCAGCGGCGGCTCGGCCCGGTGCTCGAAGCGCCACTACGCCGTGATCGACGAAGCGATCGGCCGCGCGATGGTCGCCCTCGGCCCGGCCGATCTGCTGCTGGTCGTCTCCGGCTACGGGATGGAACCGCTCGGCCTGGGCAAGCGGCTCATCGGAGCGGATGATCGGCGACCCCGAGGTCAGCGGCACGCACGAAGCGGCGCCGGACGGGTTCCTCATGGCCTACGGCGCGCCGGTCGCAGCCGGGCGCCAGCAGGCGATTGCGTCGGTCGTCGACGTGGTGCCGACGATTCTGCTATTTTCTGGGGCTGCCGATCGGCTGCGACATGGACGGCTACGCGCGCACGGATCTGTTCCAGCAGTCGTTCACGGACGAGCGCCCGATCACGTTTATCCCGACGTACGACCGGTAGGGCAAGTGGGTCGGGTAGGTCAGGTGGGTCGGGTAGGGCGGGTAGGGCAGGTAGGGCAGGGTAGGGGTGAAGAGATGACCGGAACGCGTTCGATGCTCATCGCTCTGGTGGTGGCCACGGGGGCGCGGCGGGCGCGCAGACGCTCGCGCGCCTGGCTATGTCGATCCCGGGCCGGTGCTCGAGGCGGCCGCGAAAGCAATCGGCACCGACAAGCTGCGCTGCGTCACGGTGTCCGGCACCGGCTATGCCGGCGCGGTCGGCCAGCAGTTCTGGTCCGACCGCAACGTCGACTGGCCGCGATTCGACGCGCTGGCGAACTACACGCGCACCATGAACTGGGACGCGAAGACGATGAAGGAGGAGTTCGATCGCAAGCCGGGACTGAACCCGGCGTCGTGGAAATACGGCACGGGGTGGGTCGGCGGCACGCCGCTCAGCGGCAGCCGCACCAGATCTTCATGGTGAACGGCACTCGCGCCTGGCACATCGACGGCGCCGGCGGCGCCGCCGGTGGCGGCGCCGCCCGACGATCGCGGAGCAGGTGGCAGCTGGACCTGTGGCTCAACCCGCACGGCTTCCTCAAGGCCGCGAGGCTGCCGGGCGCCAACCCGATGGCGGTGTGGCGGTGGGAGCTCGGCGAAATGGGACGCGACGGCCCGACGACGATTCCGGAGAAGGTCACCGTCGTCTCGATCCAGATGGGGAAGTTCCGGATCGACGCGACGATCAACAAGGAGCACATGCTGCAGCGGATCCACACCTGGGTGCCGCACCCGGTGCTCGGCGACATGAACTACGAGCACGAGTTCACCAACGCGAGCTACGTGGACATCGGCAACGGCGTGAGGTTTCCGACCGGCTGGCACTCGCACCAGGGCTGGGACGACAACTACAACGCGCAGAACATCACCGCCGGCCACAACGCCTTCGGCGGCACGTTCAAGGACATCAAGGCGAACGCCTGCGCCGACCCGGTCAGCCGTGCCGGAGGCGGTGCGGACCGCGGCGTTCCCGGTCCGCGTCGACGCCCAGCCGCTCGCCGACGGCGTCCTGCTGCTGGGCGGCGCGTCGCACAACAGCGTCGCCGTCGAGTTCAGGGATTTCGTGGCGGTCGTCGAAGCGCCGCTCGACGAAGCGCGCAGCCTGGCGGTGATCGAGGACGTCGCCAGGCGGATGCCGGGACAAGCCGATCCGCTTCCTCGTGAACACGCACCAGCACTTCGACCACATCGGCGGGCTGCGCACCTACCTGCACATCGGCGCGACGATCGTCACGCACTGGAAGAACTTCGACTTCTACAATCGCGACGTGCTGACCGCCGCGCCGCGGACGCTGCAGCCGGACATGGTGTCGCGCTGGCCGCCGACCGAGCTCTTCGAGGGCTACAACATCGAGACGGTGCGCGAGAACTACGTGCATCACCGACGGCACGCGGCACCTGCACGTGCTACTACGTGCAACCCGCTCCGGCACGCCGAAGGCATGCTGATGGCGTACTGCCGAAGGAGAAGCTCGTGATCGAGGCCGACCTGTTCGACACCCACGAGCCGCCGCCGGCGCACGCCGAGCGCGCCAACCAGAGCTTCTACGACGAGGTCCGCACGCTGAAGCTCGACGTCGCGCGGATCGTGCCGATCCACGGCCAGCCGGTGCCGTGGGCCGATTTCGCCAGGATCATGGCGGCGCCCGCCTCGGGCGGACAATAGACGCCGCCGATGAAGGCGCTGACGCGCTCGCTGCTGCTTCTGGCGCTCCTCGCCGTCGGCGTCGCGGCCATCGTCGTCGCGAGCCGGCGCGAGGCGGCGTCCGGCGATGTCGCGGCGATAACGTGGGTCGCGGAGGCGCCACCAGCTCGGGCCGGTGGGCTACCGCGACCCGGCGGGCGCGATCTCGCCCGACGGCCGCTGGATCGCTTACGCCGAGGGACGTTTCCCTGCGCGTGCGTCCGGCCGGCGGCGGGCCCAGCGCCGACCTGCCCGGCGCCCGAGACGCAGATCAGGAACCTCACCTGGAGCCCTGACAGCCGGAAGATCCTGGCCGACGGCTTCGGCCGCGCCAACGGCTGGGCGATCTACGACCGTGCGGCCGGCACCCGCGAGGCGCTGTGGGCCGACCACGATCCGCTCGCGGCGCGGCTCGAGGGCAGCGGCGCGCGACGGTCACCGCGAAGGTGTCCGACCTGCGTCAGCTCGCGTGGTCGCGCGCCGGCCAGTTCATCGCCGGCATCGTGAACGGCCGCGACGGGCAGGAACTGTGGACGATCTCCGCCGACGGATCGCTCGCGCAGGCGCGCGCGCGTCGCGCTGCGCATCAGCGCCCCGGCGTGGACGGCGCGCGGCGAGATCGCGTGCATCGCGACCGTTGACGGCCGGCCGCGCATCACGAGCCCGTGCGGCGGCGCGCGTGCTCAGGACCGATCCCGATCTCGACGTCTACGGCCCGTTCGCGTTTGCGCTCGACGGCGCCACCGTCTACGCTCTCGCTCGCGAAATGCGTCGGGCACCGTCGATCTGTGGGCCGCGCCGGTCGGCGGCGGACGCGCACGCCGGATCACGGCGTTCTCGCGCGACACCTACGCCCCTTCGATCGCCGCCGATCGCAGCGTCACCTTCAAGGTGCAGAGCTACCGCACGGTGGTGGCGCTCGCCCCCGCGGAACGGCGGCGCGAGCCGGCCGCTGGCGACGTTTCAAAGCGAGACGCCGTCGTGGGATCCGACCGGCCGCTTCCTCGGGATCACCTACGGCACCTGGCGGCGCCTGCCGGACGACGCGAAATATCCCGACATCGCGCAGGAGAGCCGGCATCATCGAGGTCGATCCGGATCAGCCGGCGGCCGCGCTATCGAGCATCGTCCGTACTCTCGGACTCCGAGGATCAGGCGCTGCTGCTGGTCGCCGAAGCGGCCGCTGGATCGCGTTCCACTCGCACAGGATCAGTCCGACGACGTCTGGCTGCAGGCGGCAGGCGCGGCCGGCGACACGACGGCGCGCCGCATCAGCTTCCTCGGCCGCGGCGCCGAAGTCGGCTGGCCGCGATGGTCGCCCGACGGGCGCTGGCTGCTGTTCGAAGCGCGCCAGCCCCGCCACCCGCAAGTCGACCGCGTTCATCGCCGGCGTCGACCAGGAGTCGGGCGCCGTGACCCGTCCGCCGCAGGAGGTGGCGGTCCACGGGTCCGGTCTCGAAGAGGTGGAGGTCGAGCCACGCCGAGTGGCTGCCCGACAGCGCGCGCCTGGTCGATCGTCGCGAAGGAGGGGCCGGGGCGTCATCTGATCTTCACCGTGCCGCGCGACGGCGGCGACGCGCAGGTCGTGCACCGCTTCGCCTCCGGAGCACGACACGCCGGGCACTCGGCGCTCTCCCCGGACGGACGCGACGTCGCCTTCATCGCGCCGGCGTCCGACGGGTTCTTCCAGGTGTTCCGCGCTGCCGATCGCCGGAGGCCACAGGCGTTGCAGGTGACGCGCGATCCGTCGCACAAGACCCAGCCCGCGTGGTCGCCGGACGGGGAAACGGATCGCGTTCACGGTGTGGAGCTACGACGCGCAGTTCTGGAGAATGCCCGTGAGGCCGTTAACCTCACCGCCGCAAAGACGACCTGCCGTTCGAGACGCAGAGTCCGCAGAGCACGCAGAGGAAATCGTCGATTCGCAGGTTTCTAACAGAGAGGTCAGGAGTCAGGAGGTTGTTCTGCTCGTGCCGATCGGGAAACGCGCCGCGCGTCGTTAACGCCGGCCGGCGACCCGTTCTGAAAGCGCGGACTTGGAACGCAACCGTCGACGGCGGTCGGATTGCGTTCCCACCGCTCTTCCTGCGCGAGCGCCATGCAACGCGGCGGGGTGCGACGACGCGTGGAATCTCCTGGTCTCCTGAACTCCCTGTTCACATTTTCACGGCAATGCTCAGGAAGATCGTCGCCGCTTTCCTCGTCGGCCGGGAGCTCTGTGCGCCAGTTTTGGTTGATTCATCTGGTGCGTCAGCGCCTGAATCTCGTCCGGCCGCATCGGCACGCCGCTGAAGACACCGAGTTGCAGCGCGGCACAGACGAACACCACGCGCAGCCTGCTCGCAAGAGACATGACACCCCTCCCGGACGGCGGCAACGCGCCGCACACGCGAGATCGGAATCAAGCCGTGAGCTGGGGTTAGGCGAGAGCGGAGGCGCGTGGAGGAGCGCGGCCGGCGGCAGGGCGAGGAGGGAAACCGGCTGATCGTCGCAGCGGAACGCCTCGCGGCGAACGACGGTGGCCACGATCGCCGGCAGCACGATCAGACAGGGGAACGAAAACGACGCTGCCAGGGTTGACGCCAGGGCAGGAACAGAACGCCTGCGAAGACGATCAGCGCGATGCAGACGACCGCGACGGCCTTGCGGGTTTGAAGCATAGTGCTGACCCCATGTCGCTCCGCTCACGCCTTCGCGCTACGGCTGCCGCGGTAAGCCACGACCTCCAGATACTCGCGCATCGACCATCGTGCGATCCGGTTCGGTCGCGCGGTTGTGCGTCGTCCACAGCGCCACGAGATCGTCGCGAAGCCCCTGGCGGTCGGCCTGCCACCGCCTCGAACGCCCGCTCATCGGGCCGTAGTATTCGCGGAAGAACTCGACCACGCCGTCCGGCGCAGACGGATAGTCGAACCGGTAGTTCACGCGCGTCAACCGCAGCGCCGAAACGCGCCGGTCCCGAACCTCTCGCGGACAGTGGCCTCGTCGCCCCACAAGCACCGGCGACAGCACTGCCCAGCAGCGCGATGAGCTTGCTGATCGTCCGGAACATCTGGCCGATGAACCGCTTCCCTGGTCAGTTCGCCATCGCGATGCAGCCGCCCGGCTTCGAGACGCGGAGCAGTTCTTTCGCGACCAGGTCGGGCCGCGGGGCGAACATCGCGCCGAAGATCGACGCCACGAGGTCGAACTGGCCATCCGCATAGGGCAGCGCCTCGGCATCGCCCTCGTCGAACTGCGCCGCGAGCCCTTCCGCTTGCGCGCGCCCGCGGGCGGCGGCGATCAGAGTTGGCGGCGATGTCGCATCCCACACCTGCAGACCGCGGCGCGCTGGCAATCATGCCCAGCTGTCCGGAGCCGCAGGCGACGTCGAGGACGCTCGATCCGGCCGGGACCTCGAGGCGGTCGAGAAACTGGACCGCGCTCGATTCCATGTAGCGCGAGAAGTGGTCGTAGTTCCCGGCCATCCGTGGATTTGAGCCGGGTCTTGAGGGCGTCCATCTCAGGGTCGTTGGCGCGATGCTGTTCATCATCGGGTCATGTTCTCCTCAATCGCGGTTGGCAGCCGAACAGTGGTCCGCCTGAGGCGGACACTACAAAGGCCGGCGCGCCGGGCTACACTCGCCGTCATCGTCGATCTTCCGAGGAGGGCGATCATGAACCCGACTGTATTTCGCGACGTCTTGCGTACTCGCTCCTCGTCGCCCACACCGCTGCCGCGCAAAGCTCGAAAGGGCGTGCCGCTCGTCGACATGGTAACCCGCATGGCGAAGATCGGCCGCGCCTCGTCGCCGATCCTTTTCGCCGGACGGGACACGGCTCGCGTTCGTCTCCGACCAGACCGGCGTGCCGCAGGTGTGGGTCACCGCCGGTCGACGGCGGCGACGGCCGGTGCAGGTGACCAGCGGGCGAGGATCCGGTCGGACGCGTGCTCTGGTCGCCCGGCGGCGAGTGGCTGGCGTTCTCGCTCGCGCCCGGGCGGCGGCATGAATCACGCAGGTCTACATCGTCGCGCCCCGACGGCACCGGCGCTGCGCCGGTTGACCGACGGCGGCAAGGAGACCAACAACCTCGGCGCCTGGACGCGATGACGGCCGGCGCCTCGCTGACTCGGCTCCAACCGCGCCAGACCCGTCGGCCATCGACGCCTACCTGATCGATCCGGCCAGCGGCGGGCGGGAGCTGGTGTCCGGCGGCAGAGGACTGCGGGCGCTCGAGAGCTGTCAGCCGCGACGGCGCCCTCGCGCTCCGTCGGCCGCCTGCGCAGCCGCGGCGACAACGATCTCTATCTCGTCGACCTCGAGGCCGCACACCGAGACGCTCGCTCACGCCGCACGATCCTCCAGGCTCCTTCGACGGCCAGCTTGCGCGCGGATGGCCGCGCGATCTATCTCTCGCTCCGGACACGGATCGCGATCAGCCCGCGCTTCGCGCACGCATCCGCATCGAGCGACGCCGCGCAGGTGTCGCCGCCGCAGGTCGTTGCCGGACGAGCCGACGCCGAGCTCGCCGGCTTCGAGATCGACGATCGGGCCGACAGCCGGCGCTGCTGTGGAACGTCGCCGGCACGGAGCGAGCTCGAGCTCTGGTCGATCTCGCGTCGGCGCCAGACGCGCCGGGGCCGAAGCTTCCCGGCGAGATCGCCGGCGGCCTGACGTTCTCGAGAGACGGCAAGCGCCTGGCCGCATGACGGCGCTCGGGCGCGACGCGACGCCGCCGGACGTCTGGCTGCTCGACGTTGCGACGCGGCGGCCTCGCGCCAGGTGACGCACAGCCCGCACGCCGGCGTCGATCTGACGACGCTGGTCCGCCCGGAGCTGGTGACGTTCCAGGCGCACGACGGCCTCGAGCTGAGCGGCTGGCTCTACCGTCCGCCGGCCGATCGGTCCGGCGCCGTTCGTGGTCAGCCTTCCATGGCGGCCCGGAGGGCCAGGAGCGGCCCGGCTTTCAGCAGCGACTACCAGGCGCTCGTCGCCCAGGGCATCGGCGTCTTCGCGCCCGAACGTCCGCGGCTCGTCCGGCTTCGGCAAGCGCTTCGTCAACCTCGACAACGGGCCGCTGCGCTTCGACGGCATCAGGACATTGAAGACTGCGTCGACTATCTCGTCGTCGAGCCGCATCGCCGACCCGAGGCGCGTCGGCATCACCGGCGGCTCCTACGGCGGCTACATGACGATGGTCGGGCGTCACGTTCTATCCCGGACCTGTTCGCGGCCGGCGTCGATCTGTTCGGCGATGGTCAACTTCGTCACCTTCTTCGAGCACACCGAGCCGTGGATGGCGGCGATCTCGACGACCGAGTACGGCGATCCGAAGACGCAGGCGGACCTGCTCCGCGACCTCTCACCGCTCGGCAAGCTGGACCGGATCAAGACGCCGCTGATGGTCCAGCACGGCGCCAACGACACCAACGTTCCCGTCATCGAGGCGGCGCAGATCGTCGAGAACCTGAAGCGCCGCCGGCGTGCCGGTCGAGTACATCCTCTTCCCGGACGAGGGGCATGGCTTCCGGAAGGAACAGAACCGCATCACCTCGACGGTCAGGATGGTGGAGTTCTTCGTCGCGCACCTAGGCGACCGCTAGTCCGTCGGCCCCGAAACATTTTCGCGTCGATGGTGTCTTCAAGCAGAAGATGACTTACATCGATTCGGCCATCCTGAACCTGACGGAACGGTGCTGTCGCCGGTTTCAGGTGCTGACGGGCAGGACCAACGTCTGGCTGGCGGTCCAGCTCACCAACCTCAGCATCATCGTCTACTTCGTCTGGGCCGGCATGTAAGTTTCTGGATCAGCGACGCGATGCCACGGCCCGCCTGCTGGTGGCCGTCTTCTGCAGCGGCCTGTTGTATGCGCTGACCCAGACACGTCTTCAGGTGCCGATCGAGATCTACGAGGCCCACGCGTATCGGCCGGGTCGCGAAGGGCTTCAGGAATCCGCGGCGCGTCCAGGACGCCCTCCTTCGCATCTCGTTCATGACGCTGTGCGTCTTTCTCAGCGTATCCGATGCTCTTCGTCCGCTTCAACCTCCACATCCGCATCGTCCTGCTCAGTTATTCCCTCATCGTGTTGACGACGGTGGTGCTGTGCACTGCTGGCGTGCGATCCGCTGCCGCCCTGCGCGGGGACGGTGAAGCAGTGGATTAGAGGATTGGTGCCGGCACGGCTCGCGCGCGTCAGACCAGCCGTGAGTCTCAGTCCGCGAGTCGGCTGACGACTGAACTACGACTATCGACTTTGACGGCGACTGATGACTCTGCCGACGACTACATCCGTCTACCGCCGAACCATCGCCGCCTCGACCTCGCGCGCGGTGTACGGGAGGCCGGGCGTCAGAATCTCGTAGCCGTCGTTCTTGACGGCGATCATGTCCTCGAGATAGAACCCGTCGCCGTCGACGGTGAACATCAGCTCGTAGGCCACGACCATGCCCTCGCGCAGCACCTCGGGCAAGCCCTCGGCATCGTCGAGCCCGACGCCGTGCAGTTGCCACGGCTCGGTCCCCTTCGGGCCAGCAGCGTCTCGGCCGCGCGCTTGCCCTGCGGCGTCGTGAGCGACGGCGCCAGCCGGCGCACTTCGGCGAGCGCGGCGTCGTACACCGGCTTTGGGACTGGCGCGGTCCTTGATGCTCGGTGAGCCCCGCGCGATAGCCGGCGATGAACAGGTCCCAGGCCTCGCGCTGTCCGTCGCGTGAACGTGCCGGAGACGGGCGCGGTGCGGCCGACGTCGCCCATGTAGTGGTCGCACCTGGCAGCCGACGTCGACGCGCACGACCTCGCCCGCCTTCATCTCGCGATCGACGTGGTCGTAGGCGACGAAAGAGTTCCAGAGCGACGTGAAGTCCGCGTTCGGCCCGCTCATGGTCCACGGCCAGAACGAGACGCCGCGCGCGCCCGCCGCGCGGCAGGCGTTGACGACGGCGAGCTCCGTCTCGTGCTGCCACTTGCCCGGGGCCAGCGCGCGCGCAGCCCGCCAGGAACGCTTCGCCGCTCGTGCGTCCGACCTCGCGGAGCACGGCGAGCTCGGTGGCGTCCTTGATGTCGCGCAGCGGCCGCAGCACGCTCGATCGCCGGCGTGACCCTGGCGGCGCCGAGCGAGGTGAGCCACGACTGCCATCGCGCGACCGATCCCGCCATCGGCAACGGCGCCGCGACCGCGGCCGCGCGCATCGGTGGGTGCGACGTACTACGGCATGGCCGGACGCGCGAACGCTGCCGCAGCCACGGTTCGAGCGCGTCCACCGGGCTCGACGGCGCGACAGCTGCAGCCGGCGGGCCGACTCGGCGTCAGGAGCGATCAGCGCCGCGGGTCAGCAGCGGATTGCGCGGCCCGACGAAGAGACGTCGCCGTCGACGTCGCGCCGTCGAGCACGAGCACCGCGCCGACCAGCTCGTCGAGTCCGGTCAGATGCTGGAAGTCGGCCGCCTGCACGTAGCCGAGCTGGTCGTCGGCCAGGAACGACGCGCGCGCCGGCACGATCAGCACGCCGCTGCCGATGCGCGCCATGGCCGCCGCGCGCGGCGCGCGGATATGCCGATGCCGGGATCTGCGCCGAGGCCGCGGTCGCGCCGAAGCGCCACGGCGAGCACGGCGGCCGCCACATGTCGTGTCATTCGCGGACGATTATCACCGACGCGGCTGCGAGCGCGTCAAATTCGGCATCGGGCAGGCCGCGCCCTCCCCTCATATAATCACCAGGCAGTGACCATCCCGAGGAGCGTGCCGTGAGCGAGCCCGACCGAAGATTTCGCCGCGATGTTCGAGGCGTCGATCCAAGGCGAAGCGCATCGACGAGGGGTCAGACCATCGAGGGACGGATCGTCGCGATCGGCCCGGAGGTGGCGTTCGTCGACGTCGGCGGCAAGGGCGAAGCCACGATCGAGCTCGACGAGCTGAAGGACGCCGATGGCGGACTCGAGGTCGCGGTCGGCGACCGCATCCAGGCGACCGTCGTGTCGACCGTCGGAGGACTGACGCTCTCGCGCGAAGCTGGCGCGAGGCGCCGCGACCCAGCGGCAGCTCGAAGACGCGTTCCACACCGGTCTTCCGGTGGAAGGCAAGGTCGAAAAAGGCGGTGAAGGGCGGCTACGAGGTGACGCATCGCCCGCCAGCGCGCCTTCTGCCCGATCTCTCAGATCGACACGCTCCGGAACACGGACCCGTCGGCGCACGAAGGGCGCGTCTACGAATTCCGGATCATCGAGTACAGGAAGGCGGCAGGAACCTCGTCGTCTCGCGGCGTGCCCTGCTCGAGGAAGAGCAGCGGGCGAGCGCCGCCGAGATCCGGCGATCGATCGTCGCCGGCGCGGTGATGACCGGGCGCGTCACCTCCGTGCGCGAGTTCGGCGCCTTCGTCGACCTGGGTGGCGGCGTGCAGGGCCTGCTGCACGTGTCCGAGATGGGATGGTCCCGCGTGTCGGACGCGTCGTCAGGTCGTCAAGCCCGGCGACGAGATCACCGTCAAGGTCCTGCGCGTCGACGAGGACAAGCAGAAGATCTCCCTCGGGTTGAAGCAGCTCACCGCCGATCCGTGGTCGAGGCGTTCCGGCGACCTACGAGATCGGGCAGGTGCGCACCGGCCGCGTCACGCGCGTCGCGGAGTTCGGGGCGTTCGTCGAGCTCGAGCCGGGGATCGAAGGGCTGGCGCACGCGTCGACGTTCGCTCCGACGGGGCGATCGCAGGGATGGTCGGCGCCGGTCGCCGCGGGGATGACGGCGGCATTCGAGATCCTGAGCATCGACCTCGAGAAGAAGCGGATCGGCGTCGCCCTCGTGCCGGAGGGTTCGGCGCGCGCCGGCGGCGACGACGCCGTCGCCGCCCGGGATCGTGCCGGGCGCGCGCCTCACGGGAAAGGTCGAGCGTCACGAGAAGTTCGGCGTGTTCGTGTTCCTGGCCCCGGGCGCACCGGACTCATCCCCATTGAGCGAGACCGGCGCTCGCCAGGGAAGCCGGATGTCGCTCGAGCGTTTCCGGTCGGCGCCGACGTCGAGGTCGTCGTCCTCGAGGTCGACGATCCGCCGGGCCGCCGCATTCGCCTCAGCGTCAAGGCGGTCCTCGACGCGCACGAGGCCGCGGAAGTGCGCGAAACTACCGAACGCGAGGATGCGGCGCCGGCGGAGGGGCTTCGGATCGCTCGCCGACAAGCTCCGCGGCGCGCTCAAGCCGCGCGAAGTGATCGGTCCCGCCATGCCGCGCATCGCCCGCGGGATCATCGTCGTGTGTTCGGCGCTGGCGGTGGCGATGCTCAGCTCGGCGGCAAGCTCGGGGCCGATACCTATCCGCGGCAGCCCGGCATCGACGCCCGCCACTATGCCGTTCGTCTGACGCTGCTGACCGAGCGACTCGAACGAGATTCAGGCGCGAGGCGACCGTCACGCTTCGCGTCGTCACGCCGGGCACGCGCGAGGCGGTTCTCGACCTGACCTCCGCGCACTCCGGATGGCAAGGGGATGACGGTGACCAGCGTCACCGTCCGACGGCCGGGCGGTGCCGATCGAGCACCGCGACAATCGGCTGCACCTGCCGCTGCCGGCGGGAGCGACCGCCGGACAGGACGTCGTGTTCACGATCGCGCTATCACGGCGTCCCCGGCGACGGCCTGCGTCTTCTCAACAACATCCACGGCGATCGCACCGCCTTCAGCGAGAACTGGTACTACCGCGCGCGCCAGTGGCTGCCGATGATCGATCATCCCGCCGACAAGGCGACCGGCGAGCTGATCGTGACGACCAAGGCCGACTACCAGGTGGTGTCGAACGGCGTGATCGTCGAGCAGCTGGATCTGCCCGGCGGACTGCGGCGCACGCACTGGAAGCAGGACGTGCCGATCTCGTCGTGGCTCTATTCGCTCGGCGTCGCCCGCTTCATCGTGCGGCAGGGCGGACCTGTTGCGCGGCGTGCCGCTCTCATGCTGGGCGTTTCCGCAGGACGCCGACAAGGGAGCTGGCGGCGCTCGAACGGGACGCGCGCGGGTCGTTCGAGTTCTTCTCGGATCACGTCGGCCCATACGCCTATGCCAAGCTGGCGCACGTCGAGGCCGCGGGCATGGGCGGCGGCACCGAGCACGTCGAGCAACATCTTCTACGGCGAGAAAAGCGTGACCGCGGGCAACGCGCCGGTGGTGCACGAAACCGCGCATCAGTGGTTCGGCGACGCCGGTCACCGAGAACGACTGGAACGACGTGTGGCTGAGCGAGGGCTTCGCAACCTACTTCACGCTGCTCTACACCGGAGTACGCCGGCGGCCGCGACGCGTTCGCCGACGGCCTGCGCCGCAGCCGCAACGCCGTGCTGCGGCTCGAGCAGGCGCTGCCGAACACGCCCGTGGTGCACGCCAACCTCGACGAGGCCGCGACCGAGCCCAACAATCGGCTGGTCTATGAGAAGGGCGCGTGGACGCTGCACATGCTGCGCGACCTGATCGGCACCGAGCCGTTCTGGCGCGGCATCAGGCTCTACTATCAGCGTTACGCGAACGGCGTGGCGTCGACCGCGGATCTGCGCCGGCGCGATGGAAGAGGTGTCGGGGCAGGACCTGCGGCTGGTTCTTTGCGCAGTGGCTGACGCGGAGCGGCGTTCCGCAGGTGTCGGGCAGCTGGCGCTACGATGCGGCGGCCAGACGAGATCGTCGTCGCCGTGCAGCAGACGCAGGCCGCCGATCCATGCCGCTTTCCGCTCGGCGTCGGCGTGTCCGCGGCGGCCGGCTCGGCGCCGGTGGTTCATCAGCTGCAGGTGACCGGCCGCGGGACCACGTTCCGCATCCCCGCCGATGCGGAGCCCGCCGCACTGGTTCTGGATCCGGGCGTCTCCCTGCTCGCCGAGCTCGGGTCATTTCAAAGGCGCCCCAACCCTAGACCAGCGCGACGTACCGCGCGGTGTCTCCGTCACACAACGGGATCTTCAATCCGGCTCCCGGGCATGGGTGTAGGATGGCGGCGAGCGTGGACTGCGAAGCGTAAACCGCCTGGATGAACCGTCTCATGCAAATCACACGACTCGTCGCCCCCTCGCGCTGTTGTTGACGTCCAGCGTGGCGGCCCAGAATCCTCCCGCGCCCGCCGCGATCACACCGCGCCTCGACACGCCGCAGGCGCGCGTCATCGTCGCGACGCTCCAGCCGCGGACGCCGTCGATCGCCAGGAACGGGCATGCCACGAACCGCGTGCTGATCTATCTCGACGACGGCGTGATGACCCGCAAGGAAGGCGAACAATCGAGCCGCATCGAGTTCCGCCGCGGCGACGTGCGCTGGCGCCCGGCGAGCGGCGCCTACATCGCGGAAAACATCAGCGATCACCCGATTCGCATTCTCGAGATCGACCTCAAGGGCCCGCCCGCCGGTCCGGCGCCGGTCTCGAAACTCGATCCGGCGACCGTGGATCGCCAAGCACTACAAGGTCGAGCTCGAGAACGAACAGGTGCGCGTGCTCCGCATCCACTACGAGCCGCGCGAGAAGGGGCGAGACGCACGAGCACATCCTGAACCGCGTGGTCTTCTATCTGAGACGATCAGACGGCGGCGAAGGCGGACGAAGTTCGCATGGCCGGCGCCGCGACGCACGCGGAAGAGAATGCCTCCGACCGTCCCGCCGACAGAATCGCCGTCGAGCTGAAGTAGCGGCGCTCGGGCCGGAGGTGATCGCGCCGGAACCGGCGGCGTGCCACGGGGTCTAACTTCTCATGCGTGGTGTCCGCTTCGGCCGAACATGACGGTCCGCCTGAAGGCGGACACGGCGTACGTTGACGAGATGGCTTCTGGTGTCGTTCGTCAGCGATGGCTGATGGCGTGCGTGCTCGCGGTCTCGACCGCCTGTGGTCCGAACCATCGGTCATCGGTGCCGGATGTCGTGAAGGCGGCGCGGCCGCTCGCGCCCGGCGAGTCCGCGCGCGTGCTCAGTGCGGCGCGACAGGCGATTGCCGGCAAACACGGCTGGCTCGCCTCGGCAGCTGATGACGCCGCCGGACGTCCGGGGATGAGTTTGCCGTCGCTGCGAACGGACGCCTCCAGTTTTCTCCGGTCGCGCGGCGGAATCACCGGCGGGGTTGTCGGGGGCGACGGCACGAGCACGACGTGGACCCGCGATGTGACCACGCTCGTGCAGCTCACCGGCGCCAGCCGGCGCGCGGCTGCGATGGCACCCGCGCGGTCCAGGCAGTTGATCGTCGATGTACCGCAACGAAGGCGACGGCTGGCTGGCAACGGCGCGCACGCGCCTTCGCGGCGGCGCCGGCACCGCTCGACGATTTTCTCGCCGGCGATCTGCTCGTCGACAGCGGCGGGCTCGAGATGATCGGCGCTCGCGCGGCGCTGGCTGTTCGTCGCGCGGTGGACGGCGCCGGCGACGGCCGAAACGTCGTCGAACGGCGCGCAGGCACCGGAATATCGTTCCGACGACGGTGGCCGGACGTTCACGAGGACGCCACCGGCCACCGCCCCTCGCTTGACAGCAATCGCTGTGGGTCGACAGCGAGTCGCTGCTGCCGCTCCGGTGGGGTGTCACCACGGTCGCCGACCCCGAGCACGGCGTTCCGGCCAGGCCCTACAACGTCTTCTCGATTCGATACGACAACGTCGGCGGCCTTCGACCGCCGCCGGGGTCACGGCGCCGGACTGTGTCCCTTGACCGGAGGGGACGGCTGTCTATCGATCGTTGAATCCTCGGCGTCGGCGCGAAGGGCCGGCTGCCGGGCGCTGCGGCAGCGACTCGAGCAGATGGGCGCGTTGCCCCGGAGGCGTGTGGTCGAGCCCTCGCCGCCCATTCCTTCAGCAGATCCCTCAGGTCGTGCCGCAGCGCCGTCGAACTCGGCGACCTGCCGGTCGACCTCGCCCAGCTTCTCGGTGACCAGGCGATAGACCTCTCGACACGGCGCGCCGCCTTTGTCGCGCTGTTTCAGCACGCGCGCGAGCTCGTCCAGCGAGAATCCCACGGCGAGGGCCCGCTGAATCAGCGCGACGCGGGCCACGGCGTCGGCCGGGTAGCGGCGATACCCGGCCGGCGTTCGATGAGGCGGCAGCAGCACGCCGCGCGCCTCGTAGTGGCGCAGGGAGTCGGTGCTGATCCGGTCAGCGCCGCCAGCTCGCGCGGGCCGAGCGTCGGCGCCGGCTCCGGTTTAGCGCGCCCGGACATCGGAGGAATCGCCGGTCCGATGATCGCTGATCTGGAAGCGGAGAAACGCATGGAGCGCCGCGAGCGCCGCCGGGTCGGTGGCCGTCGCTTCGACGCGCGCCGCGCGGCGTCTCGACGTAAGTGAACCGCACCAGGTTCTTGAGCCTGGTGAGATCGGCCGTGCCCGGCACGCTGGTCGCGTGGACCAGCATCGGCGACGAGTAGTCGCCGCTGCCGAGCATCTGCGCGATGTGCGGCAGGTGAGACCGAATCGCGTCGACGTTGACCCCGTCGCCGGCATCATTGGCCGCGACGTCGATGGCGCCGCCGTCGGCATACAGGTAGAAGTGATGGGTGGTCGCGTCCTGGTCGAATCCCATCACGTGCGCGCCGCGCGCGTGCATGGCGTCGTGAGGATCGTGCGGCGCCTGCGCCGAGACGGCCGCGCCGGCTGCGAGGGCGGCGAGAAGCGAGAGCGTATGGATGCGCATGGAACCGAACCTCCCTGATTGTGGCGCGGATCGATGCGCCACGATCACTCTAGAGGCTGGAACGGTTCCCAGGGGTCAAGCCCTCGCCGGTGAGGCCGCGCTGCAGCGCGGCCGTCCCCCCATCGTCCAGGCTGATCTGATCGACGATCGTGCCTTGCTCGATCAGGCAGCGCGGACGAGGCCGAGTTGCGTCAACGCCGTCAGCCCATCGTCCAGGCCGATTTCCTCTGCGATCCTGCCGTTCTCGACCCGCAGGACGGTCGTCCCGGTGAACCGCATCTTCCGGCCGGACGCCGCCGGCAGCGCCCTTGCAGAAAATCGCTGAAGGCAGGGCCGGTGTGCGTGCCACCGCCCACCCAGCGGCCGACGACATAGTCGCCCTCGGCGATGAGGTCGGCGGCGCCGGCGAAACTCAGATCGGGAAAACGCTTCGCGGAACCCGATCATGAACGCCTCTGACTTCCGCACGGCCGCGGCGCGCGCATGCAGCGAGAATGCTGCAGGAGGATGTCGGGCGTGCCGAGCTCGTCGACGATCGAGGGATTCCAGAGTGATTGCCCCAGAACTCCGTGAACCATCGGCCGACGATGGCCTTGTTGTCCTGTTCTTTCGACATGATGCTCTCCTTCGCGTGTCTGTCGTCGAGCGGAACGACAGGGTAGGCGACGAGATGTGCTGTCCTGGAAATCCGGGTGAACTCCGTTTCTTGCTTCCAGCGCGTGTTTCTTCTCTGCGAACGCTGGGCCTCTGCGTTGATCGTCGTTTGCAGGCGAAGCTCTTGGCGTGATCGAGAAAGCGCCGGATCTCGTCGCGAGTGTTGAAGAGCGCCGGCGACACGCGAATCTGCGAGCCGTTCTCCCGGAAGCTGACCTGCACGCCGTTCGCTGTCGAGCACCTCGCGCGCGCGCGGCTGCATTCTTGTCCGAGGTGCAGGCTGACGATCGACGAGCGGTTGTCCGGCGGCGTGAAGCACGCGAAAGCCGAGGCCGGCGAGCCCCTCGCGCAGCTCGCCGAGCCAGGCGCCACCGTGTGACGCTCGATCCGGTCGACGCCGACGCGCTCGAGATAGGCGAGCGCCGCACCGAGCTGGTAGACCTCGGCAAACGGCAGCGTCGCGTAGTCGAACTTCCTCGCCGTGCGGTAGATCTCGTAGCGGTGATCGCCGAGCTCCTTCTCGACGTGCAGCGCGCCGAGGCGATCGACGCGGATGCGCTCGAGCAGCTCGCGGCGCACGAAGAACGGCGCGACGCCGAAGCCCGCCGAGCAGCCACTTGTAGGTCCCGCTCGTCATGCAGTCGACGCCGGCCGCGCGCACGTCGGCGGGAAACATGCCGAGCGCCTGCACCGCGTCGGTGTAGAACAGCGCGCCGTGGGCGTGCGCGAGATCGGCGAGCGGCCGCATGTCGTGCCGGAACCCGTTCTGGTGCGAGACCCACGCCACCGACACGAGCGCGTGTCCGATCGTCGACGAGCGCGCGCGAAATCGTCGCGTCGTGACGCGCGCCGTCGCGATGCTTGACGATCCGCAGCGCGATGCCGGCGCGTCTCCTCGAGGTGCGCGGTAGCAGCACGAACGACGTGTTGTAGTGCAGCTCGTCGACGACGACGTTGTCGCCCGGCCTGTCAGGTCGAGCGCCGACGCGACGATGTTCTCGCCTTCGCTGGTGGCGAAGAGGAAGCCGACCTCGTCGGGCTCCGCGCCGATGAGCCGCGCGAACTGCGCGCGCGGACCTCATCGGTCTTCTGCAGCATCTCGTCGAGCGGGATCGGCTTCGACGCCTTGCGGTCGGCGAAGCGCACGCGGCGGCGGCGGCGACCGGCAGGGGAACCGGCGCGATGTAGCGCGGAGTTCAGGTAGAGGCCGTCTCGCACGACGGGAAATCGCGGCGGACGCCGAGCGGATCGTCCTGCTCGTGCATGGGAGCCTGCCCCTGCAGGCGTGGGAGCATCGCGCCTGCCGACGCCATTTCGATGAACTGCCTGCGATCCGAGATCCACGTGCACCTCCAGGAGAGACGGGCCGAGCCGGCGGGCCGGCGCGTGGCGTGCGCCGCCATTCTGGCACAAACGATGGGGCGCCCGGCGGCTGCGCGATCCGGCCCGGGGGCCGCAAAATGCGGCCAATAGAGGACTCCCCATCGTGCAGAACGGAGCAGATCAGTGTTCATGACACATCGTCGCTGGGTGATGGCCGCGAGCCTCGGCATCGTGACGGGTTGGGCCGTCGCTGCCGGCGCGCAGCGCCCTCAGACGCAACCTGCCGCTCGATCCGCCGCGCGAGCGCGGCGCCAGCATCACGCCCGCCTACGAAGGCTGGTACTCCGAATCCCGACGGCAGCTTCAGCATGCTCATCGGCTACTACAACCGGAATACCAAGGAAGCCCTCGACATCCCGGTCGGGCCGAACAACCGCGTCGAACCAGGCGGCCCCGATCAAGGGCAGCCGACGCACTTCGAGATCGGACGGCAATGGGGAGTCTTCGTCGTCAAGGTGCCGAAGGATTTCGGAACCAAGACGGTCACCTGGACCATCGTGTCGAACGGCGAGACGCAGTCGATTCCGTTCACCCTTGAACAAGGGCTATCCGATCAGTCCGTTCAAGGAACTGGGCATGGGCAACCAGCCGCCGGTGCTCGCCTTTTCACAGGGCGGCGCGAAAGTGACCGGCCCGCCGGTCGGCGGTGTCCGCCAGCTTCACCGGCAACCGTGAACCAGCCGGTCGCGATCAGCGTCTGGGTGGAGGATCCGAAGGCGCCGGGCGAGGCCGAGGCGCCGCCGGCGGCGTTCGGGCCCGGTCGCCAAGGTGGCGACCGTCTCGTTCCACAAGTTCCGCGGCCCCGGGAAAGTGACCTTCGACAAGGCGCGCATCCCGGTCGACCAAGCAGGGCGCGATGGTCAGCGCCGCGGCGACCTTCGACACCCTGGCGAATACCTGCTGCGCGTGCAGGCCAATGACGAATCTGGCGAGGGCGGCTTCGGCTTTCAGTGCTGCTGGACCAACACCTACGTGAAAGTGACCGTGCGGTAGAATACAGGCGGAGCACGAACATGATGCGACTGACGTCTCGGACACGCGCGGAACGTGGCGGCCGGCGCGTGCGCGCTGGCCTTGCTGCTGCTGCTGCCGGCGCGGCCGCAGCCGCCGACGCCGCGAAGACGCCGACGTTCACCAGAGGACATCGCGCCGATCTTCCAGGAGAAATGCGAGGCGTGCCACCGGCCCGATCTCGATCGCGCCGATGTCGCTCATGACCTACGCCGAGGCGCGGCCGTGGGCGCGCTCGATCAAGGCCCGCGTCGCCGACCGCCAGATGCCGCCGTGGCAGATCGATCGGACCGTCGGCATCCAGAAATTCAAGAACGACCGATCGCTCACCGACGATCAGGTCGAGACCATCGTCCGCTGGGTCGACGCCGGCGCGCCGCAGGGCGATCCCAAGGACATGCCCGCCGCCAAACAGTGGCCTGACGGGCAGGGCTGGAACTTCGCGGCGGCGTTCGGGCAGAAAGAGCCGGACCTGATCATCAAGTCGTACGACTTCACGATGCCGGCCGTGTCGCAGGACGTCTGGGACAAGCGCATCACGCCATCGGGGATCACCGAGCCGCGCTGGGTGCGCGCGATCGAGATCCGGCCCGAGACGCTGAAGGGCCGCAAGATCGTGCATCACGCGATTGCGTACCTCGAACAGACCGAGCCGGGCGTCCGGCGGCGACGCCGGGCCTGCCCACGCCGTTCATGGAGTGGGCGGTCGGCAAGCAGGGCGAGATGATGCGCCCGGACACCGGCAAGCTGCTGCTGCCCGGTTCCAAGTTCCACTGGGATATTCACTACTCCCAGGCCGGTGAAGAGATCACCAACAAGGTGGAAATGGGCATCTACTTCTACCCGAAGGGGCAGGAGCCGAAGTTCCGCAACGACGCTGTCGCTCGTCCCGGCCGCGCTCGGCACGCTGGACATCCGTCCGAATACCGTCGCGGTCGAGCGAGGGCTTCACGACGCTCCGCGAGGCGGCGCGCATCGAGAGCTTCCAGGCGCACATGCACCTGCGCGGCAAGGCGATGATGCTCGAAGCGATCCTGCCGACGCGGCCAGAAGCAGGTGATCAGCCTGGTCAGCGACTTCAACTTCAACTGGATGACCACCTACGTCTACGCCGACGACGTCGGCGCCGCTCCTGCCGAAGGGGACGATCCTCAAGGTGACGGCGTGGCACGACAACACCAGCGCCAAGAAGAGCAATCCCGATCCGAATCAATGGGTGGGCTGGGGCGATCGCACGGTGGACGAAATGGCGCACGCCTGGATCAACATCGTCTACATGAAAGACGACGACTTCAAGATCGAGCAGGACAAGCGCCGCGCGACGCGGGCGACGACGGCGCTGCCAGTAAGCGCGCCGCGCAGTCGATCAGACGACGTTGAACGCAAAGCCGCAAGGCCTTTGCGTTCACAGACGATGGCGCGGTTGGTCCCGTTTCAGCGGATTTACGGTCGACTAGCGGCGCAGCGTCTCCGGCAGCGCCTGCATGAATTCGCGGACGGACGCGATCTGGCTGTTCTCCGAAATGAACTCGAAGGCTGAGGCGCTGACCGCGCGCGTCCGGGAGCCCCGCGATGCGCCGATGCCCGCGTGTATCACCGGGCATTCGTCAATCAGACCGAGCAGCGTGGCCCACGCCGGCATGTCGAGGATCGCGATCACATCCAGCGCGTCCCGAGCGCGCCACGGCGCTCCGGCCTGCCAATGCCTCGTCATCTCGATGCGAAGCGCGTCGAGTCCGGTTTGAATCTCGCGGTCGTCACACCGCAGGCGGGTCAGCACGTCGATCAGTCGCTCCGCCGCGTACATGCAGACGCTCGTCGTGGAGGACCGTCCACCCGACCTGGAACACGCTGACCAGGTCGTGACCGACGAGAAAGTCGTCGGGCAGCGCCGTTCCGGCGTCGACAACAGAGGAACCGTCGCGTGCCTTCGCCGGGAGCCAGTGACGCGGCCAGTTCTCCAGGCCGAGGTTGCAGACCGCGACGGCCGCATCCGACGCTTCCTGCGCCGTAAAGGGCCGTGCCTGGATGGAACATCCGGCCACGATCGTGTTCGCCAAGATAGGCGAGCTCCTGGCTCCGCATCGAATAGGCGGCGTGGTCGCGGTCGCGCGCGAACTGCATGTGCGCCTGGATGCGCGCGAGACGCGGCGCGTGACCCTGCGGTCCGCTCGAGCAACGCGCGAGGCGGCTGCGGGAGGATTCCTGCGTCGAGAAGCACGCTCGACGATGGCGGCGACCGCATCGGCGGAGTCCTCCGGCGCGAGCGGCGTCGCCTGATGCCGCCGGCAAGCGGCGAGATCCGCTGTCCGCGTCCGCCGCTGTCGTCCATTCGATGGCTCGGAAATACGCGCGGGCGATGGGATTGCCGGGCGGCGCGGTGTCGTGCCCGAGCCGAACGCTGTCGCGACATCTGGAGAAACGCGCGAGCCTGCGCCGGTGTCGACGTATCCCTGCTGCTCCCGGCGTCGTTCACGGTCGAACGCCAGGTCGAACATCGACCTGTTCGTCGCCGGGAGCAGGTCGTCCAGTCCATCGATCTCGGATCCGGAGTTCGAGAGGCTCCGGCACCCGCGCATCACACGATGGAAGTAGTCGTGATGCTCCGCGTCGAGGGACGATCAGCACGGCGACGATGGCGTCCCACGAGTCGGTGCGTCTGGCCACGACCAGGTAGCCGCCGATCGTCGCAACTGAGCCCATCGTGCAGGGCGTGATCCGCGGCCGCCTCTTCTCCGTCCATCGACGCACGGGGCGATACCGCGGCGGGATCGAAGACGAGCACGTGCTGCGCGAGCGCCGGCGATCACCAGATCGACGTCCATCGTCGGCGAGTTTCTGCGCCGCGACGGTGGCGCCCGATTCCATCAGCACTTCGAGCCACACGCCGAAGCGATCGGCGTCGAACTGCTCGTCCAGGCCTGGTTGGCCGGCGCGCCACAAGTCGAGATCGAAGACCGCGCGCCAACTGGCCGGGCGTCGCCAGCGCGACGAGCTCGCCGCAATCCTCGAGTCCGCAGCTCTGAATGACGCGGTGAAGCACCTCGGGTGGCAGTCGAGGGACGACGTGCGCGAGGTGCGGCGTGTCCAGAATGCGCTCGAGGAGAGGCGCGGGTCCCGGGCAGAGTGCCAGGCCGTCGCCTCGCGCGCCGGCGGCGTCGCGTCGCGGTCGGAGGGCGCAGCGCATTCGCACGGCGACGGCCACGAGTCGATGGATTTCGCGCATGGGTCCGGCGATGATACCGGCCGCCGCTCTGCAACAAACAGTCTTGAACGGCAGCAGCAGAGGTGACGGAGAATAATGTAGGGAAAGACTGCCGCTCGGTTCCGCCCACCGCGATAGAATGATCTCGTGACTCGACGAACCCCCTGCTCCGGCTGTGCCTTGCGGCGCTGTGCCTGACGCGCACGTTCGCCGCGCCCGGCAAGAATGCGGATGCCCACCCGGGCTTCGACGGGATCTGGAACTCCGCCACGGCAACGCCGCTCGAACGCCCGCGGCAGTTGAAGGACAAACCGTTCTTCACGCCGGAAGAAGCCGCGGAGTGGGAACGGCAGGTCGCTGAGAGCAATCAGGAGCCGTCCGCCGCAGGCCGCCGCGAAGAACACCGGCACCGGCACCTACAACACGTTCTACCGCGAGTTCGGCTCGCGCACCGTCAAGACGCTCCGCACCTCGATCGTCACCGATCCGCCCGACGGCCGCATTCCCGCCGCTGACGCCGGCGCGTCGGCCGAGCGTCAAGCGCCGCCGCGTCGAGGCGATAGAAGAACGCCGCGAGCGCCGAGGACACCGGGCCTTCAGGATCAGTGCCTGGCGTTTCTCACCGCCGGGCCGCCGATGCTTCCGTATTCCTACAACAGCAACTACCAGATCGTGCAGACCAGGGATGCCGTTCGTCGTGCACGTCGGAGATGATCCACGACGCCAGAGTCATTCATCTCGACGGCCGTCCGCATCTGCCGCCGAGCATCAGGCTGTGGATGGGCGATTCGATCGGTCGCTGGGAGGGCGACACGCTGGTCGTGGACACGACGAACTTCAACGACGGCGGCGGCTTCTACGGCGACGCCGGCGGCAACTTCGGCTGGGACCGGAATCTCCACCTGATCGAGCGGTTCAGCCTGCTCGACGCCGACACGCTGCTCTACCGGTTCGAGATCGACGACCCCACCGCCTTCACGCAGCCGTGGAAGGGTGAGCTGACGATGGCGCGCTCGCCGGGGCCGATCTACGAATACGCCTGCCACGAAGGCAACTACTCGCTGGCGAACATGCTCAGCGGGATACCGCGCCAGCGAAACGGAACTAGAGCAGGGCCCGCGCCTCGCTCCCAGATCCGGCGCACGAGATCGGCGGCGGGGATGGAGCGTGGCCATCGCCAAAGCCAGGATCTGGCCGGCCCACACTTAGCACGCGGTGGTAATCGCCCGCGGCGGCGCTGCGTTGCGCTTCCTTCATGGCGGCGGTCAGGCCGCGTTTGCACCGGATACGGCGCCGGCGGCAGGTGCTGGCCGGCGATGCCGCGGCCTTGACGAAGTCGGTGGCGATGCCGCGTCCCAGCCGGCCGGCGAAGGCGCGCGTCATCGCCGCGCCTTCGGGTTCGAGCTGCTTCGAGCGCGTCCGCCCACGCCGGATGAGTGCGCGCTTCTGGGACAGCGCCGCAGGAACACCGTCCCCATCATCGCGGCGCTGGCGCCGAGCGTCAATGCGGCGGCGACGCCGCGGCGCGTCGCCGATTCCCGCCGGCAGCGATCGATCGGCAGGTCCGATGTGATCGGCCAGCCGCGGCACCAGGGCGAGCAAGGCCGACCCTGCCGCTCCGCCGCCGCCTGATCGGGCGAGCCGCGATGTCCGCCGGCTTCAGCATCCCTGCGCGACGATCGCGTAACGGCGCCGGCGCGTCGCGATGCGGTCGCGCCTGACGGCGAGCGTCGTGGCGGTCGCGAGACCAGGCGATCCCGCGCGCCTTCAACCCGACCGACGAAGGCCGCCGGGAACACGCCCATGATCGACGAGACCGCGGCCGGCGCCAGCTCCGAGGAGCGCCTGGCACCGCGCGGCGAAGTCCTGCAGCGGCGCGCGTCGCCGGCGGCCGCCGGCACGGCCGAGGCCCCACCGCGCCATGAACGCCCTGACCCGCGCCTCCGCGTCCGACGGTCCTGCAGCGGCGCCGGACCCGGAATCCACAGGTTGAGCTGAAACGGGGCCGCTGCTGTCCGACCCGAACTCGCGGAGCCCAGTCGCGAGATGCGGCGTGGCGGCGTGATCAACGCGCCCATCGCCCCCATGCCGCCGGCGTTGGCGACCTGCCAATCGACGAGGCTGGCGCGGCGACGCGCCGGCCATCGGCGCGAGCATGATCGGCAAACCGCGAAGCCTGTGCCGCAGCGCAGAATGCGTTGGCGCGATCGAGCGGTCGAGAGGCGCTGTGTCCGCCGGCCATCATCCCTGCAATATATCGCGGCTTGTCCCGTGTCCTGCGTGGGGCGTCGCCTTCGATCCGCGACCGCGCGCTTGACCGTCGATCCGCATCCGTTGGGCCATATAAGCAGGTTGATTATGAAAGACGGCATTGGATCATGGACGGCTGCCGGCGAGAGCAGCTCGACGCCACGTTTGCGGCGCTCGCCAACCCGACGCGCCGCGCCATCCTCGCCCGCCTCGTCCCTGGGCGAGCTCTCGGTCACCGAGCTGGCCGAGCCTTCGTCGATGAGCCAGCCGGCGATCTCGCTGCACCTGAAGGTGCTCTGAACGCGCCGGCCTGGTCTCGCGGGCGCGACGCTCAGCCGGCGGCCGGTGGGGTCGAGTCCAGGCCGCTCGACGCGGCAACCGCCTGGTACTGACGGCTACCGCGACCGCGCTCGAACGCAGCTATCGACGGCTGGATGCGGTGCTCGAAGAAATGAAGGCCGCGGACAGACCGCGCCGCGGCACGACGTGCCGGAACCACTCGAAGGAGATCGACGCGATGACGAACAGCGAACGTTGACCGTGACCACCCCTTCGATCGCGAGGTGCAGGCGATCCGGCTGTTCAACGCGCGCCGCGACCTGGTCTTCAAGGCGCTGACGACCCACCCGATCTGCGTGATGCGCTGGATGCACGGCCCCAACGGGTGGACCCTGGCCGTGTCGAGGTCGATCTGCGCCCGGGCGGCGCTTTCCAGGTATGTCTGGCGCAAGGCCAACGGCCGCGAGATGGGCATGGGCGGCACCTTCCGCGAGGTCGTGCCTCCCGCGCGCATCGTCCACGCCGAGATCTTCGACGAGGACTGGACCGGCGGCGAGACGATCGGTGACGACCACGCTGACCGAAGATCGCGGGACGACCACGCTCACGGTCACGGTGCTCTACGTCGAAGGGCCGCCCGCGACGCGGCGCTCGAAACCACTTTCGCCGCCGGCATGGAGGCCGGAGCTACGACACGCTGGCCACGCTGCTGCCGTCGCTCGGAGGTGAGAAGTGACACTGGCATCGCTGGCCCGAATACCACCAGGAGACGCGGACGACGCGACCGGCTGCTCGAGCGGATACCGGCCGCGCGGTTCGAATGGCGCCCGCACCCGAGTCGTTTACCACCGGCGGGCTGGCGTCGCACATCGTCGACTGCGTGGATTGGCTCGGCTCGCCATCTTCACGCGCGACGAAGTCGACATCGATCCGTCCACGTTCCGAGTATCGGGCCGCCTCGCTCGACGCGCTCCTCACGGCATTCGACGACAAGGTGACGAGCAGCCAGGCCATCCTCGCGGGCCTCGATGAATCAGCGCTGACGGCCCCGTGGCGCCTCAAGCTTCTCGGCAAAGGTGCGCGTCGAGCGCCCGAAGGCGGAGAACTTCCGCGACTTCACGGTGAGCCACATGATTCACCACCGCGGCCAGCTCTCCGGTCTATCTGCGGCCGCTCACGACGTTCCCGTCCCCGGATTTCCTACGGACCGACGGGCGACGAGGGCTTCTGACGACGTGCTACGGAGCATCGGTTGCACAAGTGTCCGCTTCAGCTGACCGTGACGGCGTGGCAGACGCGCCTTCGTCGATCTTGACGAGCACGGTGTATTCCGGATCGACCAGCTGGATGATCGGCGCGCGCGCGGTCTGCGAGACGAACTGATACGCGTCGAGCTCGGTCATCGCCGCTGGCTCGCGAACCCAGCCGACCATCGCCTTGAACGCGACGCGCGCGGCGTCCTCGAGCGGACGTCCCGAGCCGACGAACATCACCTCGTCCGCGTTCTCGATGCGCGGCACCGGCGTCGTCTGTGCGCTTCGACGAGCTCGACGAACAGCTCGACGTTCATCGCGCCTTCGATCGGCCGCGCCCATGATCTCGCCGTCGCCCATCGCGTAGTGGCCGTCGCCGAACGACAGCAGCGCACCGGGCACGTTGCACGCCGAGGAACACCGTGTTGCCGGCGCGAACTTCGGGACAGTCCATGTTGCCGCCGAACGGTGCCGGGAACGATCGTCGCTGCGCACCTCGCGCCATCGCCGGCGCCACGCCGAGGCAGCCGAGAAACGGCGCGAGCGGCACTTCCCACGTGTGCCTGCCGTCGCGAGGACGAGCGCGCGCGACGATCGCGTGCCGAATCGAGATCGTAGCCGCCAGGTCGTCTCGGGCAGGTCCGGGCGAGCATCGCCGTGCGATCCGTGCCGACCAGTGCGCCGAAGCCGGGGCCGAACGACGACACGCCGTAGTCGCGCGCCGGCTCGAGCTTCACGAAGATGCACGGCGACGGTGTCGCCCGGACTCGGCGCCTTCGACGTAGAAGGGACCCGTCTGTGGATTGTCGTGGCCCGGCGGCCATCACCTTCGACGGTAGGTCGCTCGCGGTCTTGACGAAGCCGTCGAAGCAGTCCTCCGTCCACGAGACGATGCGTGTGCCAGAGGCAATACGATGTTTCGGCCGCGGCGCCGCCGAGCGTTAGTACGAGATCGCCGTGCTCGGGCGCCCAGCGCAGCGTCGGCGCGGAGGCGGGGAATGTAAACGCGGAGGAGCGGCGCCGCCGGACGGGGCGCGCCCCGATCCACCGCAGCCGCTCCGCCCGGTTGCGGCGCCCGTCGTCGCCGCCGCCGCGGTGCCCGGCGTCGATGCGTCGCCGCGTCGCCGCCGCGCCCGGCACGCCGCGACGAGCGCCGGGCCAGGCCGAGAGGAGAGCTGAGTCAGAAACGCTCGTCGTCGGCGCATCGGCGGGGCCTTCCGGTCTGGCGCGATCATCGCGCTGCGCTGGACGCCCAGTCTTACCGGCCGCAGGCACCGCTTCAGCGGTGCCGGGTTGAACGTTCGGCGATATCGGATCAGCGAGGCACCGCGAAAAGCGGCGCCTCTACCGTGCGCGACGTGATCGCTTCGCCCCTGCGGAGTAAACTGACCGGGCGATCGAACGCGTGGTGCCCGGCGCGCTGATCGGCCTGATGGCCGCCGCCCTGGCCGCCGGCGCGTGCGGCCGGCGCACGTTGCCGGCAGGCGCACGCCGCGGCCGCGCACACCGTGGCCTGGCGCCCGCTGCGGGGTCGTGGTCGGGCCGCGGCAGCAAACAGACCGAGTCGTTCACGAGTGAAAGCGGCGCGTTGCGCGTGCGCTGGACGACGCACCTGCCGGCGAGGCGCTCGCCCCGGCGTGCGCCCGGACGTTCCGTCTGACCGCGCACAGCGCTATCAGCGGACGGCTGCTGGAACAGGTCGTCGACCATGCCGGGCGCCGGCAGCGGCGTAGGCTACGTCAGCCAGGACCCCCATGTGTTCTATCGTCATGGTCGAGATCGGACCAGCTTGAATTGGACGTTGTCGGTCGAAGAAGCCATCGGTATGCCGGGACCGCTGTCAGGCCGCTAGAATTCGGTCGAGAGGCTGACACCATGACCAGCAAAGCTGATCGGTCAGGACTACGTGACGCCGGATCTCGTCGCGAAGGTCACCGGACAGGGCCAAATACGCCGAAGACTTCCGCGTCGACGGCATGCTGTTCTGCAAGCTGCTCGCTCGAGTCCCGTGCCGCACGGCCGCGTGATGCGCATCGACACCAGCAAGGCGCTCGCCATGCCGGGCGTGAAAGGCATCCTCACCGCGGACGAGCTGCCTGCGCCCGCCGACGTCGTCACCGACCTCGGTCAGCGCATTCCGGCGAACACCAAGGGCGAGCGCGCGCTGACCAACGAGCCGCTCTATCAGGGCGAGCCGGTGCGTCGCGGTCGCGGCGGTCGACGAGCTCACGGCCGGCCGAACGCGATCGAGAAGATCGAGATCGAGCTGGGAACATGCTGCCGTTCGTCGTCGATCCGCTCGTCAGCCTCCGGCCCGACGGACCGAACGCGCGGCTCGAAGGCAATATCTGGGGACGGCCGAAGCCGCCGGCGCCAGGCCAGCCGCCGTCGCCGCCCGGCGATCGAAGACGCTGAAATGGACGGCCGCCGATTTCGCCGACTACGACCAGGGCCGGCTGCCGATGGGCAAGACGCCGGACGAGTGGACGCTACGGCGATCGTCGACGCCGGCTTCAAGAACGCGGCGCTCGTGCTCGACGAAACGTTCGTCACGCCGAACACGAGCCACCAGACGCTCGAGCCGCGCACGGCGATGGCCTACTGGCAGAACGGCAAGCTGTACATCCACTGCTCGACGCAGAGCGTCGTGCAGACCGTCGGATCGATGTCGCGCTGGCTGCACCTCGATCAGAAGGACGTCGTCCTCATCAGCGAGTACACCGGGCGGCGGCTTCGGCAGCAAGGCGACCGGCACGATCACGTCGATGATCCCGGCGCTGCTTGTCGAAGAAGCTGAACGCGCCGGTGATGATGCGCATCGACCGCGAGACCGAGCACTACATCGGCGGCGCGCGCCCGGCGGTGCACGGCCGGCTGAAGGTCGGCTTCGCGAAGGACGGACGCATCACCGCGCTCGACATGTTCGTCGTCAACGAGAACGGACCGTACGAGCCGGTCGGCGACACCGGGCAGACGGGCCGCATGGTCTCGCTGCTCTATTCAGCCGCAGGCGATGCGGTGGCGCGGCGTCTCGGTGCTGACCAACACGCCGCCGCGGCGCGCGCAGAGTCAGCCGGGCGGCATGCAGGGCATCGTGCTGATGGAGCCGATCCTCGCCAAGGCGTCGCGCAAGCTCGACGTCGATCAGGTCGCCATCCACCGCGTCAACGCGCCGGAAGGCAAGGCGGTGTTCGGCCCGCTCAATCCGCGAGGCGAGCGGCGCCTATGCGACGAGCGCTTTCGTCAAGGAAGCGCTCGATCGCGGCGCCGAGACTAGTTCCGGTGGAACGAGCGCAAAGTGCGGGGCGGCAAGCGCCAGGGATCGAAGGTCCGCGGCTACGGCGTCGCGACGAGCTCGTTCGTCGCCGGATCGACCGGCTACGACGGCCTGTTCGTGATCACGCCCGACGGCCGGATGTGCATCCAGTCCGGCATCGGCAACCTCGGCACCGAGTCGATGAGCGACTGCCATCGCGTCTCGGCCGAGATGGTCGGCATGCCGTGGGAGAAGGTCGAGCTCGCCTGGGGCAACACCGGCAGGAACCTGCCGTGGAGCTGCGTCTCCGGCGGCAGCCAGACGACGCACGCGCACACGCGCGCGGCGCACGCGGCGGGCGACCGACGCGGTCAAGAAGCTGCAGGAGATCGCCGCGAAAGTGCACGGCGGCAAGCCCGACGCAGTACACGGTGGCGAACGAGCGCGTCTCGGGTCCCGGCGGCAGCATGACGCTGGCGCAGGCGGCGCAGAAGGCGATCGAGCTCGGCGGCAGCATACGACGGCCACGAGCTGCCGGAGAACATCAACGCCGTTCACGAAAGCGTCGGCGACGGCGCTGGCCGGTCAGGGGCTGATGGGCGTGGCGCGCGACGCCTACCCGCGCGACGGCCAGACACCATTCGTTCGTCGGCGGCTTTCGCCGAAGTCGAGGTCGACCTCGAAACCGGCAGCTACCACATCGTCGACTACCTGGCGGTGGCCGACGTCGGCACGGTCATCCATCCGCAGGCGCTCGGCGGCCAGGTGCTCGGCCGCTCGATGCTCGGCATCGGTCACGCCATCGGCCAGCACTGGGTCTACGACCAGCACTACGGCGCTGGCGCTGGCGCAAGCGGTTCCATCACAACAAGCCGCCGACGATTCTCGACGCGCCGCAGCACATGGCGTGGAGCGCGCTGGACATCCCGGATCCGGAGACGCCGGTCGGCGCGCGCGGCATCGGCGAGCCGCCGGTTGCGGCCGGCTGCTGCGCCGTGCTCAACGCGCTCGCCGGACGCGGTCGGCGACGACGTGTTCAAGCGCGCGCCGGTGATGGTCGGGCACGCTGCTCGCCGCGCTCGAGGCGGGCACGCCGGTGCGGCACCCGCTCACCGCGAATATCTGAAGGCCGGGACGTGGCACGCGTAGCGGTGCCCCATCTGTACGGAGGCAGCTTCGACAATCTAGGGCGCTGGCGGCGACGGGTGTTGCGTGATCGGACGTAGGCACCGCCGAAGCGGTGCCTCACGTCAATTGGGTACTATTTTCCGCGTCGGACTTCACCGCCGCCGGCGCGAACGCGGTGCGCCACCAGCTCGCCGAATCGGCAGTGAAGAGCCGCCGGACGGTTGCCGCCCTGGTTCTGAATCATGCCGATGAACGCGAGATCGTTGACCGGATCGCGATCCAGAACCAGTGCGCCGCCGCGCCAGCCCCAGTAGTAGGTGCAACTTTGCCGTCACGGCAGGTTCGGGCCGGCGCCGGATCGGCGTAGACGGCGAAATCGAGGCCGAAGCCCACCGCTTGCGATTCCGGGTTGCGGCGCTGTGCCGTCGACGGCCACGCGCAGGCCGCCGATGTGGCTCTGCGCCATCAGCTTCACCGTCTCCGGCTTCAGGACGCGCGTGCCGCCCAATCTCGCCGAGGTTGAGGAGCATCTGGCAGAACCGCGCGTAGCGTCGTGCGTTGACGCGACCAGGCCGCCGCCGCCCGATTCGAGGCGGCTGGGATCCTCGAAGCCGGGACGATCGGGACGGACGAGGTTCACGACCAGCGCGTTCTGCTGCCGGTCCCAGTGATAGACGTCGGCGAAGCGGGGCTTGCGGTCGGGCGTGCACGTAGAAGGCGGTGTCGCTCATCCCCAACGGGCCGGTGACGTGCGCCTTGAGATAGTCGCCGAACTCAGGCCCGACAGCTTCTGCACCAGATAGCCCTGGATGTCGACGGCGACCGAGTACGACCACTTCGTCCCCGGCTCGTAGAGCAGCGGGATGCGTTGGCGATCTTCTTCATCATCCTCGTCGAGATCCTTCGAGGCCAGCAATGCCGTCGTCGCGTGAGCGCCCTTGTTGACCGGATCGTCGCCCGGCGAGGCCATAGCCGAAGCCCGCGGTGTGGGCTCATCAGCTGACGCATCGTCGCCGGCGCCTTGAGCGCCGCCAGCACCGGGCGTGCCGTCGGCGCCGACGATCGCCTTGCCGTCCTTGTCCCACGTCAGCGCTTTCAGGCTCGCGAGCTCGGGCGCGCATTTTGGTGATCGGATCGTCGAGCTGCCACCTTGCCCTGCTCGTAGAGCTGCATCATGGCGACGCCGGTGATCGGCTAGCAAATACGTAACTGAACGAAGGCTACT
>ERZ1370068.1420-contig-11311_pt1 | contig 87018 bp, 141 predicted proteins | sample MGYA00561227_ERZ1370068 | MGnify/ENA primary metagenome ERZ1370068 (study PRJEB38410, sample SAMEA6850437) | metagenome | study: Metagenomic assessment of the ecological functions of the soil: analysis of the soil microbiota associated with the...
ATTGACCCACTTCGTTCAGTTACGTATTGCTTGATAGTAGTAGGTATCCAATTGTCCGTGTTCGGATTGCCTTACTCCCCCCCAGTGTTTAAGCCCAGCGCGTTTTCATCCTCGCCGCGCCCCACACGATCATTTCAGTGCCCCGGTCCAGACGGCCGTGTGATCAACTCGCGGGCGGTTGGCACGTTTGTGTGGTATCGTTGGCTACCCAACTGTCACTAGTTGGGTTGTGCTGCCCCTACCACCCGTGTTGAAAAGGATGTTGCTGAAGTGACCTTTCACTATTCACTACTCCCTCCCCAAACAATCATTTCACTGCCGGTCCACACTGCCGCATTGTTGTGAAACGCTCTCGGCCCAGTAGGCGCGTTTGCAACGCTGGTAGCTGCCCAACTATCCGTGCTCCAGGTCCGTGCTCGCGCCGGCGTTCGTCACGCTAAAAAAATCATCCCTTTCCACCCCAGACGATCATTTCTGTGCCAGTCAAACCGCTGCTGAAGCCGCGTCCGGGCGGTGGGCGGGTTGCCCGGTGCTACCCAGCTATCCATGCTAACGTCGTATCTTCCGCCAGTGCTCCCCATCCCAGACGATCATTTCAGTGCCACTCCAAACTGCCGTGTGAACCGTCTCGGCCAGAGGGCGCGTTGGTCGGTGCTGGTGGCTGTCCAACTATCCGGTGCTGGGATTGTATCTCCCGCCGGTGTTCAAGATCGGCTGGCTGCCACTCCCGCCCCAGACGATCATTTCACTGCCAGTCCACACTGCCGTGTGACAGCTCTCGGCCAGCGGGCGCGTTGGTCGGTGCTGGTGGCCGTCCAGCTATCCGTGCTGGGATTGTATCTCCCGCCGGTGTTCAAGATCGCCGTTGCCATTATATCCGCCCCAGACGATCATTTCACTGCCGGTCCAAACTGCCGTGTGAGACGTCTCGGGCAGAGGGCACGTTGGTCGTGCTGGTGGCTGTCCAACTGTCCGTGCTGGGATTGTATCTCCCGCCGGTGTTCAACATGCCAGCTGCATCATCTCCGCCCCAGACGATCATTTCACTGCCGGTCCACACTGCCGTGTGAAGTCATCGGCCAGCGGGCGCGTTGGTGGTGCTAGTGGCTATCAACTATCCGTGCCGGGATTGTATCTCCCGCCGGTATTAGTAGCAGGCGCAAAACCACCCCAGATGATCATTTCACTGCCGCTCCACACCGCCGTGTGCCACTCTCGAGCAATGGGGGCGTTGGTGGTGCTCGTGGCTATCCAACTATCCGTGGTAGGATTATATCTCGCCGCCGGTATTCAAAGCATTCGAATTATCAGTTCCCCCAAACGATCATTTCAGTGCCGCTCCAAACCGCAGTGTGAAACTCACGTGCGCAGACGGCGCATTGGTGGTGCTGGTCGCCGTCCACATGTCCGTGCTCGGATCGTATCTGCCGCCCGTATTCAAAGAACTGGTGCCATCATCTCCGCCCCAGATAGATCATTTCGGCGCCGGTCCCAACGGCTCGTGTGTGATCGTAGCGGCCAGAGGGGCGTGGACGTGCAGTGGTGCTGGTCGCCGTCCAGGTATCATCGGTGCACCCGTTCGCTCCATCCGACACGTGGGAAGCGTGTAATTAGAACTCAGCGGTGCCATCCAGCCGGGCATCTGCGGTTCGCCCCAGTGGTTCGCCCAGAGACTCCAGAGGCTCTTTGCGCCATTCAACTGTCGCGCCAGCTTTATGCGGTCGTTACCCTCGTAACTACCGCGATCGCGTAGTAACGCGCCTCATCTTCCTCGCAAGGACTTGCATGTTTGTCTTGCATTTCGCAGTCTTCGGCGGCACGCTGGCCCACACGGCATTAGCGGCCGCCAGCTTTTGCACGGTTTTTGTCCCACTCGCGCCTGTTCAGCCTCACAGCGTGACTCAGCGCCGCGGTTCTCTTCTTCTTGGCAGCTGTCGCTTTTGACCAATTCGATCTCGCTGTAATCTTGCCGCTGGTCTCTTTCATCTGCTCGATCGGTGTGATGCGCCGCAGATCAGTCTCGGCGCGCTGTCTCAGCTCGCCGTGAAATCTTTGGTCATGGCGTACCAGTTTGTTAGTCAAACGTTCCGGCTAGCGCCGGCTCGGGCCAAAGGCACTCGGCGATGACAAAGGGATCGTTCCCGAGTGCTTCAAAGTTCGCTGCAACATTTCTGGCTGCTTCGTGTGCTGCGCCATGCGCTCCATTTCAGCCTGCAACTGCTCGGGAGTAAGCGGTCGTTGCCAGTAATCCTGCCAGCGCCTCTGAGTTACGAGATAGTCTTTGACTTTCTTCTCAAGCTGCGCCTGAGACATCACCGCATCGAGCGACGGCTTTGGGTCAGGGCGCTCTTGGCCAGATGCGATGACGCCAGTAAACTTCCTCGATAGCCCGCTGATAGGACACGCGCTCCTCAAACGTCAGCGTTCTTTGAGCCCTCCCTAGCCGCGTCGTGCTGGGACAATGCCAGCAGTGTGCCGCTCGACGTCAGGCCAGCAGCGGCTGCGCAAGCAGCAACGAGCTTATCGCAAATACTGTGCCCCGTCTCATTGAGCGCTTTTATATCACTTTGTCATTGCCGTGTGGAGAGTAAAGAAGGATCACGGCGCGTTGGAAGGCGTCGGCTTTCCGCCGGCCAACGACTCAGAAGCGCAAGCCGAAATTTTTCTACGGTCCGTTCTACGGTCGGGCAAGATTTTGATGCAAAACCGCGCAACTCTGCGCAACGCACTGCGAAAGCGAAGTTACGCGGTACCTTTCGGCGTCAGCTTAACGATATGCAAAGCAGTGAAAGACATGCGCAATTCGCTTAGGCTTGAATTACAAATCAGCTGCTCTGCCAGCTGAGCTGATGCCGGCAAAAATGCGGCGCACATTAATGCCCGCCGCCGCTTGAACACAGGTTGCCGATCTTAGAAACGTGAACGCGTCGTGACTGAGAGCGGTTCGGCCGTTTCCAGGTTCTTGATCACGGTGCTGAGATAAACTGACTTCCGGATAAATTGCGCCTTGTAAGCTTCGTGATTTCCGCGCGGTTCAGCACCTTTGAATCCGTAGCGTTCGAACATTTTCTCACCACGCCGGCTTTTTCGAATGTAATGATCTGGCCGTAAACGCGTTTTCGCCGGAGCGATAGAGATAACTCAGATACGCGCTCATGAGCGCGCGCGTTGTCGAAACCTTTCGCGCATCCGGCAGCAAGGTTGATATGAAAATGCGGGACGCGTCGCGGCGCGCGCGGGCACTTCGCGCCACCCGTGCACCAGGATCCAGCGAATGAAACGGCGCGAGCGCTCGTTGTAGCGGAAATAGCGCGTCAGCGCGCGAAAAATAGCCAGACATTTTGATAAAGCGCGTAGAGCTGGTTTTGCAGAGGCTTGCGCGAGCCCAGCAGATAACCGCGAATTTCGCCGTCAACCTCCAGGAGAAAACACGATCCCGGTTCGTGATCGGTGTAATAGGTGGTGAGAAAATCGGCGAACAATTCTCGATCCTCGTACACGGGATCAATCGGCTCGCCGAGAAATCCGGTATCGCAGCAGAGCTTTCGTACCGCTTCGCGGTCGGATCTGCGATAGCCACGAATGAGGAACGGCTTGTGGTCGTCGTTCACCATCTTAAAATCGGCGGTAGTTTGCGCGAACCTCGCGATAAATGCAAAACAGTTCCTCAAACACGCGCGGCCAGCTATAGAGTCTTTCCGCTGTCGACCCGCGGCGGTCCTGCCCAGCGCTGACAATTTCTTCGCGCTGAACTCTTCGATCGCAGTCGGCAAGCGCTTCCGGGCTGTTTTCCCGCGCCCACGATTCCTGATCGTGACAAATGATCACGGTCCATGTAGCTCCCGCGAATTCCCACGACCGGTGTGCCGCACGCCTGGCTCTCCAGCGCCGCAAGCCCAAATGTTTCCTGGACGCCCGGATGAACGAAGAGATCGGCTGCGCGATAGTAGACGGGCGAGTTCGGCAGAGTCTGCGCAATATGCAATCCACTGATGATGTTTCGGCAACTGTTGCGCTGCAGCTTCCGAAGCTCGTTGCGCTGCGGTCCGTCGCCGATCACCACGAGATGAAATTCGTTCAGGCGACGCCGGTGCAGAAGCTCGAAGCTCTGAAACAATGTTGCGTGTGTTCTTTTCTCTGGCGAGTCGACCGACATAGAGAAGCAATTTCTGCCGTCGTTCAATGCCGTAACGACGTCGCGTGTGCCGTCTGTGTCATCAGGCACAGGTTTGAAAAATGCCTGTGTTCACCCCGAGCCGCACGGGCGCGCACGTTACGCGACACCCCATTCTGAAAGAACGTCGGCCAGCGTTATCGGACAGCGACCAGCGTAGCCTGAAAACGGTTGTAAAGTCTGCGCACATAGGCGCGCGTCAATTTCATGGCTCGCTCGGCGCCGCGCTTGCCCAGAAACTTCGTGCTGCCGCGCAGATATGCTTCCGGGAAAATGCGAATGATAAAAACCAACCACCGGAACTTTCAGCGCACGACCGGCAGCGATCGCTTTCCATCCGACTTGATATGGATCGCTCGATTCGATGAGGTCCGGACGTTCGCGTCTCCAGGATTTCCTCGACCGCACGCAGATTTAGCAGTGCGCGGTATCGTGAGCCTGCGCGAAACCACAGGAGAATGAATCGAGTAGACGCGCTGACACGCGCGTTCGTTGTCACCTCAGTTCTTCGGCCCAGGAACGATGAGAACGTGCTTGTCATCAGGCGAGTAATTCCTGATGTAGGCAATTTTCTCGTGGACGTATCGTTTCACTCCCCCGCTTCGCGGAGAGTAGAACTGGGTCAGGTCGCAGATTTTCACGTAGTTTTGTCATTCCGAAGTCGAAGCATCTCGAATTGCCAGCTGGCTCAGCAAAAGAGTTTCTCGACTCCGCTCGGCATGACAAGAGAAACGCGACGATTGCGTGCCAGATGCAATCAAGAATGCGATTCCAGCTCGCTCGAGATATTTCTCCGCGTCCATCGCTGCCGCGCAGCCGGAACCGGCTGCGGTCACCGCCTGTTTGTAAACGCGATCAGCAACGTCGCCGGCCACGAAACACGCCAGGATGTTTGCTCTCGACCAGATTTTTCGTGATCAAATATCCATCCGCGATCCATGTCGAGTTTGCCTCGATACAGCCTGGTGTTGGGGTCGTGACCGATTGCCACAAACACACACGCCACCTCCAGTTCCTGCTCTTCATTCGTCTTCACGATTTCGCAAACGCACCGCGCGCATCTCGCCTTTTTCGTCCGGAATGTATTTTGTAACGACAGTGTTCCAGATCGGCTCGATCTTCTTGTTCGCGAACACGCGGTCCTGCATGATCTCAGATGCGCGCATCTTGTCGCGGCGATGAATCAAATACACCTTTGAAGCGAATCGGGTGAGAAACAACGATTCCTCCGCCGCAGAATCGCCGCCACCGACCACGCAGACCGGCACATTTTTGTAAAACGCGCCGTCGCAGGTGGCGCATGAGGTCAGTCCGTGACCGATTAATTTCTCTTCGTTTTCGAGTCCCAGAGTATCGCGCAGACGCTCCACTGGCGATGATCAGCGCCTGCGTCTCCAGCCATTCATCATCGGCCTTGATCCGGACGTGCTCGATTGCTGGCATCGAAATCAGTCACCTCCGCGTAGGAGAAACGCGCGCCAAATTTCTCCGCCTGCCTGTGCATGTTCGAGGATGAGCTCGCGGTCCATCGATTCCATCGGGAAAGCCGGGATAATTTTCCACCAACGTCGTGGTCGAGAGCTGTCCGCCGGGCTGCCGCCCTTCCAGCACCAGCGGGCTCAGATTAGCGCGGGCAGCGTAAATCGCCGCTGTCAGTCCGGCGCAACCGCTCCCAACAATGATCACTTTCTCCATCAATGAAATTTAGCACATCGCGCAAGTTGCGGGAGGAGCATCCAGCTATGCCGAACCGTTGCGGCGAGTCTTCATGACGCCGAGATTCGTGGCACGCCGGATAGTTACGCCGTCACATGCACAATCTCATGCAAGCCCGGCAACGCCGGAAAATGGACCTCGATCCTCTTCCCATTCCTGCACGTCGCCTTCGCCGTCGGTGGCGCGGACGACGAGTGCGTAATCACCTGCGTGCGTCTGGCATTCCATTCCGTCTTCCAAAGCGACCACGCCAGATCGCCGCCGGTGTAATAAATCTCTGCGTCGCGCCATGATTTGCCGTCATCGAAGCTAAGTTCGACGCGCGAAATGCCGCGGTCGCCACCGTAGGCGATGCCTTTCACTTCGATTGGACCGTTTAGTTTGCCCAACGAAAACGCACGATTCAGTGATCGGGCACGTCGATTCGTCGAACGAGTCGGCGTGATGAAATCAGGCCCCCAGCCTTGCGTCTCGTAAAATCCTTTCGCGTTCGCGTCGGTCACTTCGATCCGCGTGAGCCATTTCACATGTTTCTCGCCGAAGTAGCCGGGCACAATGACGCGCAGCGGATAACCGTGCCGGTGCGGCAACCGGACGCCGTTCATTTCGTACGCAAGCAACGTGGTTGGCTCCATCGCTTTCTCCAGCGGAATGGTATCGGTGTAATTATCGACGCCATGGAGGCGCACGCGCGCGGCGCTCGAAAGCGGCGCGGCCTGGTCCAAGCAAATCGCGCAAGTGGCAACACCTTTCCAGATGGCGTTGCTGATCAGGCCCGCATCCAACCCATTGCTGATGCACATCAGCGTCGTCTCCTGCTCGATCGCTGCGGAAACCGACGAGATCCTCGAAATCGCCATGTCGCGCGATTCTGCACAAGACCGTTCACTTCAAGGTGCCAAAGATCGACGTCCACCTTGCGGATCGACCACGTTCTTCGTCACGCAATAAAACAATTCGTTAGGCGTAATCGGCTGAACGATGCGGCCTTTGTATTGCGTGCCGTCGTAGCTGAATGTGGCCGCGCGATAAAGTTTGCGAGCCAGCGCAACGCCGCCGCCCGCCACTGCGACTCCGATCGCGCTCAGCACAAACGCGCGTCGCCCGATGGCCGGAGTGAATTCGTATCTCGTGCCTCGCGATTTTTCGTCGCACGGTCAGAAATCGAAAACGCAGCGACGAGCGTTCGCTCGAACAAAAACACGCAAAGCGCAAAGCCGACGAGCGTGACCAGGCGCGCAGCCTCGATAGGGAGACCGACGTAACTCGTGCCCAATACCGGCCACAGCGCGACTGCGAAGGCAACGATCGGCAACACAACAAAGATCGACATCGTCCAAATCGCTGAGAGCGCGCGCCGGATTACGCCGCGCGAGCAAGCCAAAAATTGCTCCGCCAATCGCAGCAACAACGAGTTGGCCGGCGATCGTCGATCCAACGCCGAGTTGCTTGAGGTGATTGTAACCGCCCACCTTGCCCATAAGCGAAAGAAACGGACCCGGCGGGATGAAAACCGAAAGCCGATCGCCGATGATGACGAGCGGTGTCGCCACGCCGAGCGCAGCGAGCAACAACATCGCCGTTGTCATCACGATTCCGGCGAGCAATCCGGCGATCAACCCAGCGAAAATCGCCTTTGTTCTACTCATGTCGGAAGCCGAATATGAGTTGTAGAGTCGCTTGTGCCAAGCGCCTGATGATTTGACTCGGGGTCGCTTCGCGCGCGAACGTCCGCTGCAACAGCTCAGCTTTTGCAATCGCGACGAATTTTCCGCACGCGCTCCACAACCATTGCGGGCGTCACCTGTTTCATGCAGGCGTGATCGAACGGGCATTGGCTCAGGCGACGGTAATTGCATGGCGAGCACGGCAAGTCCACGCGCACGACCGATTCCGGCTCGCTCGTAAGGCCCGATGTGAACCGGATTGGTTGGTCCAGAAGACGCTGACCATTGGTTTGCCGAGTGACGCGGCGACATGCATCGAACCAGAGTCATTGGTCACCGCCACTTCTGCACGCCGAATGAGCGCCGCCAACTCTGCCGGCGTGGTTTTACCCGAAAGATCGCATGTCCCCAGGCGCTGCGGCTGCGATTTGCCGGCAACGCTGCTTGATCGCGCTTCGTGCCCGCTAGAGCGACGGCAAATCCGTCCTGAAGAAATGCCGCGCAACGCCTGCGAATCCTTCGATCTGTCCAATGCTTAGTCTCCCAGATGGTGCCCGGCACTAGCACGACAAGCGGCGTGGACGCAGGTCACGCCGCGCTCCTCCAGCAATCGCTGCACTTTAGCGCATGGCTTCCGGTGAGAGGTGAATTGTGAGGTCCGGGCATTGTCGTCGAGGCCAAGCAACGGCCCGACCCAGAGGTAACGATCAATTGCGTGAACATCGAGCGTCGGAATGGAGAATGCGGTGCGTGTAGGCTATCCATGAACCTTCGCGCGCGCCGCGCCAGCCGTGGCTCGGGACGTTTTTCAGATCGTGCTCGGCGGAAACTGTAAGTTCTCGTTTGATCGGGTCGATCAAACCCGATGCGCACGCGGGCACCGCTGACCGAGAGCAAAAAAGCCGAACGCACCTGGCCATGCATGTCGATAACCAGATCATATTTCGTCGCGGCGGATCTGCTTGAGAAGACCGAAAAACGACAGCAGTGCGCGCCATCTCCGGCCGCGCTTCGAGAAATCGCGCCGCGCAAAAGGACGACATTGGAGAGCGCTGGATGGCAGCGCACGATCTCCGCGTTCTCCGGAGTGATCAACCAGTCAATTCGCGCGCGCTGGATAACGCGCGCGCAGCTTCACAAGCACCGGAATCGTATGCGACGACGTCGCCAAGTGCCGAAGGTTTGATCAACAAAATGCGCGAGAACTCTGTGGATTGCAGCTCCGATGCGTCGCGATTTGCTTTGTTTGCTGCGTTTTCGATCTGAAGCGTTCAACTCTAGAGCAATTATCATAAATGCTTGTAACCGACCGGTCGTAGCCGGTCAATCTGTGCACCGCTATTCACATTTAGGGACGCCCGCAGGCGCCGTGGCTACAGTTTTCTGCAGACGGTCCGAGATCAGGCTGCCTTTTTCTCGCCTGAGAACGCGCCGCGGAGTTTTTTCATCCATGCAGAAACCCGATGACGATTCTGCTCGCGCCGCACCACGCGCTTCACTCGTGACCCAGTTGAATTGAATCGACGCGGCGCGGGACCGGAGAACGGCTTGTGACCATGCCACGAATTATTGCTCCGACGGAACGCCAGCAGCGTGCCTTCCGTTGGCGGCACTTCGAGAATCACATCGTCCAGATTGTTCCCGGAGCGCAGCAATCGAAGGCTGGCCGCCGGACAGATTCCCAGCCGGAGTTCATGTAGATAAGAATCGTGATGATTTTTGTCTCGGAGTCAGTATGGATCTTGCCGTCCTTTTCGCTGCAACGGCCTGCGCACGGTGATCATGTCCGGGCGATTGGTCAGATCGATATTGAATTTTTCTTCGAAACGCCTTGCGAAACTCTTCGCTGCGCATCTCCTCGATCAGATTCAGCAAACGCAGGGCCGTAAGTCACCTCGCGCAGCGGAAAGCTGCCGGGCCGGCTTACCTCGGGGTAATCTTTGTCGATCGCCGCGCCGCGCCTCAGCCTTTACAAACTCTGGAACAATCAAAAACTCAAACGGCTCATGGATAAGCGGCGTGTTCGCGAAACCTCTCCAGATCCAGCATCGAAAGCATCGGGCGACGCTACACGAAAACTCCGGAACTTCTAGACTGGAATCGAACTATCCGAGGGCGACGCGCACCAATGTCGCAACGATGCGAGCACCGGCGACAAATGTGCCGCGCAACGTGCCGGAAACCTTCGATTCGCCACCGGCGCGCCGGCGATGGTTTACCAGGGATTTCGAGAACGCGCAGCCCGGCGCGCGGCTGCTTCATCTGCATCTCCAGATTCCAGCCGTACGTTTGCTCGCGCATGTCGAGCTGTCGCGAGCGCGTCGCGGCGAATGGCGCGAAATGGGGACATGTCGGTGTAACGAACCCCGTAGAGCAGTCGCAAAATCAATCCGGCAATTCGTCCGGACAAAGATTTGCTGGAGATTCATGCTGCCGGGTTCGCGTTGTCCGCGCGTGCGCGAGCCGATGACGAAATCGTGCGTGCCGCGCGCGATTGGATCGACAAGCTGATTCATGAACGCGGGCAACGTCGCTGCCGTCGCCATCGAGAAAAACCACAATGTCGGCATTCGGGCGAAAGCGCACGAACGCCGGCAGCGCACGCGCGTCCGTATCCGCGCGGCGCCGGTCACCACGCGCGCCGGCTTCACGCGCGCGTTCGGCCGTGTCGATCGGTGCTGCCGTTATCGACGACGATCACCTCGTTAGGCAAGCCGGTCGCGAGACATTCGCGCACGACACCGGCGATCGGTTCCTCCTCGTTCAAGCGCCGGAATAATGACCGAGACGCTGCTCATCGCAAAACCAGCCACGCGCTGGTGAAATAAATCACCAGCGCAACAAAATCCGCCAGTGCGAGCGTGACCGGTCCTGCCGCAATTTTCGGGTCGAGCTTGAACCGGTGAAGAAGCGACGGCACGCCCGAGGCCGAGCGCGCACGCCGTGACGAGCGAAAGCGCGATGCTGCCGCCGATGACGAACGCGCCGGCGCACATCATTTCGCCAGACCCAAACAATCACGCCGACAACCAGCCCGCACGCCACGCCCAGCAGCAGCGCGGTCATCACTTCGCGACGGAACGCCGTCGCCAGCCAGCGCCACGTGACCTGAGCGGAGCGCAACGCATGAATCGTCACGCTCATCGATTGCATGCTGACGCTTTCGTTCAGTCCCAGCACCATCGTGAGAAAAGAACGCCAGCACCAGACTGCGCGCGAGCGTCGCTTCAAAAAGCCGGCCAGGATCGCCGAGAGCGTGCCGCCCGTCACGGTAACCAGCAGCCACGGAAAACGGAACCGGAAAACGCGCCACGGGCGATGCGCCGCGGATTTGTTCGATGTGAAAACCGAGCGCCTCGAAGAACTCCGGACTCGACTGGCTCGAGCCGAGCGCTGTCGGTCCTTCGCTTTCGCCCGCCTCCAAAATTTCTTCGGCGAAAAGGTTTGCGTCGATGATGCCGACGACGCGGCGTTGCTCGTCCACCACTGGAAATGCGAGAAATTTGTAGAGCACAAAAATTCGCAGGCGTCGAGGATGGTTGCTGTCGCAGGAACGGCCACGACGCGCGGCACCATGATCTGGCGCAACGGCGTTTCCGAGCGGCGCGGTCAGCAAACGCCGCGTGGGCACTACGCCAACCAGCCGTTTCTGTTCATCGACCGCATAAAAATAAATGACGCGTTCACCCACGCCCTCGCGCCGGATGCGCTCCAGCGCTTCGCCCACCGTCATGTCCGCATCGAGCAACGGAAAATCTTTGCCGCGCATGATCGACGACCGGCGCATTAAAATCGGGAATGCGCGGCAGCGATGTTCATCTCCCTACTCGATGAACGATTCCTTTGTTCTTCAAAATTTCGCTGGCTTCGCTGAAGTAATCGCGAATGTCTGATTGGGCGCGGATCCAATCGATGTAACGACGCGATGCCTTCGCTGAGATCGACAGTCGGTTTGTAACCGGCCGAGCGAGCGAGCGTGGTGTCGCTGGTGAGATGGCGCATTTCGCCGGGACGAAATTCGCCGTTGATCTCGGGCGCGATGTCGATCTTCAGAACATCGGAAAGTTGTTCGGCGATTTCGCGAATCGGCGTGCCGCGTGCCGCTGCCAATGTTCACCGGCAATCCGTCGAGCTTGTCCGTTTCCGCAGCGAGCAAATTCGCGCGCGCGATGTCTTCCACAAATGAAAAATCGCGCGTCTGCTCGCCGTCTTCGTAAAGCACCGGCGGCAAATTGTTCAGCAAACGCGTGCAAAAATCGCGATCACGCCGGTGTACGGATTAAAGATCGATTGGCGCGGTCCGTATGTGCAGGAGTAACGCAGCGCGACCGTGGGAATACCGACCTGTTTTCCCCAGAGCAGCACCAGCCGCTCTTGATCAACTTTCGTCAGGCCGTAAACGGTTTCGCCACCGACCGGCGCGTTCTCCGGAGTCGGAACGCTCGTTGTGATCGCGCCGCAAAGTCGGGCAATGCACCTGCCAATCGCCTTTGCGCAATTGTTCCACCGGCCGCACCGCTGGAAAAACCAATCCATGTTCGGGACAATCGCCGGCGCCTTCGCTGTAAACAGCTTGCGAGCTCGCAACGACGACTTTCTTAACCGGCAGGTCTTTCTCGCGAATCACTTCGAGCATTTGCGCTGTGCCGAAGCGAATTCACATGCACGAATTTTGTGATCTCAGGCATGTAACCGCCGTAGGCAGCCTGGTGAAAAACGATGTCGATCTTGTCGAGCGCGGCGCGTGATCGTGTCGCGATCGCGCAAATCGCCGTGAACGAACTCTGCCTTTTGTTGATCCAGGCCGGCTTTCCGCGACGGTGGGTTTGCGGTTCCAGATTATCAAGCGCCCGAACCTGCCAGCCATTCGTTCACGAGAAGATCGACTACATGCTGAGCCGATTAAGCCTGCGCCGCCGGTAACTAATGCGCGTTTTGCCATGCAGACATGAGGCTAGTCAGCTACGCTGTCTGTAGGGCAACCGCTTCAGTTGCTCTCAGGTTCGGCACATAGAGCGCGCGGCCTACGACGACCAAGATACGTCCGCGACCATCGCGCGCGATAAGTTCGCGCAGAAATTCTTGGGTCTGAGGCGCGACACTGTCGCGCGCATTTTCGCCCAGGCAGTTCATCTGCAAAGCCGACGTAGCGTCGCGCGATCGATCCACGTCAAATCCGCGCAGGCAACTCATCGAACCTTGACACCGATTTGCGTCGCGCGCTGTCTTGTTTGCTCGAAAACTCGCTCGGTGCTCCAATCGATTCTGCTCGAAGACCTCTGCGGTGCAACTGTTTTAATCCAATCAGGTAATAACCTGCTCATCGCACAGGGCCCAGGACGATACGGTCACCCGGCAACGAAAGGAGTTCCATCAGCCTTGGTAAGATTCTCGGCGGGAATGGTCGGGCTATCAGAATCAATCAAACAAACGGCTGTCGAAACCGCACTTGAACAAGTCCTCAGCTGGCAAAATAGAGGCGTTCGCCAAAATCTTTCGCCAGCGCTGCGGCAGCAAACTGAAATCGGCCGGCAGAATATCGGCATATGTCGAGTCTCGGCACCGACCGGCGGTGTAAACCGCAACCCCACGGCGATTGGCCGGCGAGGTTCGGCGTCAGGTTAGGCCGCTGCAACAAACGGAAATCGCAGCGCCTGTATCCTGCAAGAAACACTCTGTTGAGTTGCGCCGGCCTCCTCATTCGTAAGCGGCGGGACAAGGCGCGTTTTTACGTTCCCGCGCGGGCGCCTTGGTCATCAGCGCCAATGTGCAGAAGCAGCCACGCAAAATCTTTAGCCAGCTCTATCCGGATCAACAACTGCGATGCCTCCGTTCTCATTCGTTGCGCTGCCGGTTGCTATCCTTCTCGCAAAGAGCGTACTGGTAGCGTCCATCCTGCCAGGTCTGAAGTCTTTCCATGGTTGCGCCGCGAAGAAGATTTCGCGAATGCGTTCGCAGAAAATACCGTCAGCTTCATATGGCTCCCGATAACCATTTTCGGATGGAATCAATCCCACGAGAAGCCACATTGCCAAAAGTGGGATCGATGCCCAAAAGGCGTAGCGAGGTTCGGCAACGAAACAGCGACCTCCTGGCTTCAACACACGATACATCTCAGCGATGACGCCTGCTTGTTCGGGCAAAATAGTGAGCAATCGCGAAGCCAGGACGACATCGAAGGCAGCATCGGGACACGACAACTTGAGGGCGTTGATTCGTTTAAAGCAACAATTGGTCAGATGAAGCGCCTCGGCTCGCTCGCTGGCCCACTGCACCTGTTTCGCAGAACGATCCACTCCGGTAATTGACATCTCCGAAAGCGCTCTCCTAGTCCGGCACGAGTAAAACCCGGGCCGCATCCAAGTTCAATCAGAGTCGTTCCCGGAGCAGGATGTTCATCTGGCCAAAGAGCCGTGATAATGCGCTTTCGTATCATCACGGAAAAGGTGTTCGCGGCAGAACGCATAAGCCCAGGTGGCATGCTCGAAAAGACTGTCGTGTTTATAGGCTTGGTATTCGTATCTGTTTGGCAGGGTTGTTGTCTTGTCGAGTAGAACCTGTTTCGGCGGCATTTTGTCGTTGTTTCCAGTAGCACAATCGGTTCTCGTTCCGTTTTTCAGCGTCAAAAGTTTTCCACAGCCAGTAATGAATTGGATCAAAGTTTCATTTTTCTAATCATCTTCTTCTAGTTGGGAATAAGTCAGTCCTATGCACGATGTGCTTGCCTCGCGTGTTTACCATGCGGATGAGCTGTTGATAAGGTCAACATGGAACACCGACAGGTTTGGTTTTTCGAAGAAGGACGGGACTTATTCAAAGTTATTCGAACATATTGGCCTCTTAACGCTAAATGCTTTAACAAGGCTAGATGCGCATTAAGAAGATCGTTGCTTGTTAAGTGTCGTCCTGTTCCGTCGCGGCATTTTCCTCGGCATGGAGTGCACGACGAACCGTCTCTCTGGCAAATCCAACAGATTCTTGCCCACAAACGATACGTAGACCTGACGCACGAGTTCGCACCGGGAATTCCACGCGCTGGCGGGCTTTCCCGATGAGGTGCGCAAGACAATTTTACTGGTAGAAGCGTCCTGACGTCATGGGAACAGGGTTCTTCTCCGAACTCTATACACATGTCGGCCAATGGGGGACGCACGTCGATCCGCCTGCTCATTTCATAAAGGGCTTCGCACCGTAGATCAGATCGATCCGAAAGAAATGGTGCTGCCCCTGGTTGTCATCGATGTGCACGACGAGGCTGCGAAAAATCCAGATTACACACTCATCGCTCGAGCGCGTGAAAAATGGGAGAACAGATCACGGACCAATCCCTGCCGGCGCGTTTGTTGCGATGCGGACCGATTGGTCGAAGCGCTGGCCCGATGCGGCGAAGATGGAAAACAAAGATGCCAATGGCGTCGCGCATTACCCGGGTTGGAGTTTGCCTGCGTTGAAATATCTTTACGAAGAGCGCAAAGATCACGGCGTCAGGTCACGAAACGACGGATACCGATCCGGGAATCGCCACGACAGTAAAGACGATTACTCGCTCGAAACTTACATTCTGAGCACGAACCATTATCAGATCGAACTGCTCACGAATCTCGATCAAGTTCCCGAATCCGGCGCAATTGCGGTAGTCAGCTTTCCAAAACCTAAAGGCGGCTCAGGATTTCCTGCGCGGGTGTTTGCGATTCTGCCGTAAATTGACTCACATCGGCGTGACGCTGATGCGCAGTGTCTGCGGTCTGAGCATTGACGCCGACGAATCGCTGCGCTGAGGAGATTGAGCGTTGAGCCGAACCAGCGTGCCGCATCCGATGCGGTTTACGCACGGATAGCGTCGTGCAAGAACATGTGATGTTCGGCTGAGTTGACCGAAAGTCGCGGCACGAACGAAGATAGGCGCTGAGTCCATGCACATCACCGACATCATGCGGGGGATTCTCCCACGTTTTCGTTCGAGTTCTTTCCTCCGAAAACGCCGGAGGCGGCCGAGACTCTCTACCAAACGATTCGCGATCTCGAATCGTACATGCCGCACTTTGTCAGCGTGACTTACGGTGCCGGCGGCTCAACGCGTGATTTAACTCACGATCTTGTCGAGCGCATTCAACACACAACAAAGCTCGACCCGATTCCTCACCTGACCTGCGTCTGTCACAACGAAGAGGAGATCGAAGCGATTCTCCTTCGATACGCCAAGTCGGCGATTGGAAACATTCTCGCGCTCGGCGGCGATAGGCCGCGTTGGAATTGCTTACGATAAATCGCGCGACTCGTTCCAACATGCGATCGATTTGGTCAAATTCATTCGCCGATTCAACGAGTCCGGCGCGCATCCGGACCGCCGCGGTTTCGGGATCGGCGTGGCCGGTTTCCCGAAGGACATCCCGCGACGCCGAATCGATTGGTCGAAATGGATCACTTCAAAGCGAAAGTGGACGCCGGCGCCGACTACATCGTCACGCAGCTATTTTTCGATAATCGCGACTTCCTCGATTTCCGCGAACGCTGTGCGCTCGCCGACATTCACATCCCCATTATCGCCGGCATCATGCCGATTACCTCCATCGGCGGATTCAAACGCATCGCCGAGCTGGCTGGCGGCGCGCGCTTCCCTGCCAAGCTTCTGCGCGCTCTACAGCGTTGCCAAAACGATCCCGAAATGGTCAGGCGCGTCGGCGTTCACTTCGCGTTGGAACAATGTCACGATCTTCTGGATAACGACGTCGCCGGTATTCACTTCTACACACTCAACCGTTCCGACGCCACGCGCGTAATCTTTGACAGCCTCGGTATTCCGCGTCGTCGGAATGCAGAGCCCTCGAGTGTCTAGTTAGGCGATACGGATTTCAGACTCGAAAACTGCAGCTGGCGAGATTTGCGCGAAGCCGGTGACGCGAGCAGAATTTCCGGATGCTGAAGGTCAGCCGCGCGATTTGCTGGCAAGTTGGAGCACTCGTTATTGCAATTGTATTCGCAATCGTGCTTTTCGCGCTTCCTTCCGATCGTCAGTTTTATCGAGGCATCGCAACAGCGCGTGATGAGCTGGGGTGCATGGGGGCCGTCTGCTACCCGCTGCTTTTCGCCGCTTGTAATATCCTTCTGCTTCCCGGTGGCATTCTTGCTGTCGGCGGCGGTTTCTTTTTGGATTGTGGTGGGGATTTTTAATCGTGCTGGTGGGTAACCTCGTTGCTACAGCAATTTCCTTTGCGCTAAGCCGATGGATCGCCAGGCGATGGTTTCAGCAAAAACTTTCACGTAATCCAACGCTGCGCGCATTGGGACCTGCGGTGGAGCGCGAGAGCTGGAAGATTATTCTGTTGAGTCAATTGCATCCACTTTTCCCGACGAGCTTGCTGAATTATTTCTACGGCATAACGCGAATCCGGTTTGGCAGCTACATGCTTTGGGCGTCGATCGGGCGGGCGCCTGGTCTTTTTATGCGTTTACGCCGGCACGCTGGGTCAGTTTGCAGTGCGCATTATGCGCGGGAAAAGTTATCCTCGCATGATTGAGTATTGGATATGGGGAGGCGTGTTTGTGACGACAGCGTTGCTTCTGATAGTGCTCGGCCGCATGGCATACGCGCGCAATACAGACCTCGCACAATTCGAGCAGGAGCCAGACAAGAAGCGAATACTGGCGAGCATCATACTGAGATAAATAGCTGATCATATAAGATAGTTACGCTAATTATGAGTTTCAAGTTACCAACAGAATACGACGTATTGGTTGTCGGCAGCGGCCATGCCGGGATCGAAGCGGCACTAGCCGCCGCGCGAATCGGATGCCGGACTTTGATGTTAACTCAAAACCTGGACACGATTGGGCAAATGTCGTGTAATCCGGCGATCGGTGGTCTAGCCAAAGGGCATATTGTCCGCGAGATAGACGCCATGGGCGGCGCGATGGGCTTAAATGCCGATGCCACAGGGATTCAGTTTCGAATGCTTAACAGGACAAAGGGGCCATCGGTCCGGGCGCCACGAGTCGCAGTGCGACAAGAAGGCTTATCAATTTCGCATGAAGGCCATTTTGGAGTCGGCCGAAAATCTCGACCTTAAGCAGGGAACCGTCTCGCGCATTCTTGTCGAGGACGGCAAGGTCGTTGCGGTGGAAACGGATTTAGGTCTGAGAATCGCTACGCGAAGCGTCGTGATCACTTCGGGGACATTTTTGCGCGGTCTCCTGCACGTCGGCGAAGCTACCAAGCCTGGCGGACGAATGGCTGACGCCAGTTCGAGTCTCAGCGATAATCTTCGGCAGTTAGGCTTCAGAGTCGGGCGATTCAAGACGGGCACGCCGTGTCAGCTTAAACGCGCGGCTCGATTGATTTTTCTCGGTGCGCAATTCAACTTGGGGACGAGCCACCGCCGACCTTCTCGCCTTTATGAGGAGGAAATTGGCGACTGTCAGAGCAGAGATCTTTACGCTGAACCGCGTTCGCGGAGGAAAGTTCCACGTGGAACAAATGCCCTGCTGGATAACTCATACCACTGAGCAGGACCCACGAGATCATTCAGCGCGAATCTTGATCGGTCCCCGCTTTATGCCGGCCAGATCAAGGGCACCGGACCACGATACTGCCCATCGATCGAGGACAAGGTTGTAAAGTTCTCAGATAAGACATCGCATCAGCTCTTCCTTGAGCCGGAAGGTCGCCACACCAGGGAATATTATGTCAAACGGCATCTCGACGAGTCTGCCATATGACGTTCAACTTGAATTCTTGCGTTCGATTCCCGCTCTGGAGCGAGCCGAGATAATGCGACCAGGCTACGCCGTGGAGTACGATTATTTTCCGCCAACCCAGCTTTTCCCGACGCTCGAAACCAAGCTGATCGATGGGTTGTATTTCGCCGGCCAGGTTAACTGGAACGTCCGGGCTATGAAGAGGCGGCGGCTCAAGGTTTGATTGCTGGAGCTAACGCCGCACTGAAAATTCAAGGCCGCTCGCCACTGGTCTCGGAGCGGAAGCGAAGCGTATATGGGAGTTCTTATCGATGATCTCGTCACCAAAGGCACCGAAGAGCCTTATCGGATGTTTACAAGCCGGGCTGAGGATCGGCTGTTCTTGCGACACGACAATGCCGATCAGCGGCTGACTGACCGTGCGTTTGAGCGCGGGATTAGTGAACGCAGCACGCTGGGCTCGGCATAAGGGAAAGACGCGACTCTTGGACCAAGCTCGACTGCTAGCCACTCAAACGAAGCTCAATGGCGTTCCGATCTCTCAATTGTTCAAGAGACCCGACTTTAGTGCCACAAACCTGCCCTTGGAGCTTCTTTCACTCGTGCCCGATCACAATCTGGCGAGTTAGTCGAAACGGATTTCAAATACGAAGGTTATGCGGCGCGGCAATCAGACCAGAATCGACAGCTTGAGCGCAGGCGGCAACAAGTGATTCCAGATTGGCTGGATTATGATGAAATTCCATGGCCTTCGCTCTGAGACGAGACAAAACTGGCGACTGCTCGTCCCAGCTCGCTAGGACAGGCTGCGCGAATAAGTGGAATCACGCCAGCCGATGTTGCAATAATATTCTATATGGTTATCTAAGAATAACTTATGAATACGACAGCCGTCGAAGATGGCCAGTTAACTCCGGATAACGTTTCATGCTCACGTTCGCCGTTGTAGTGATCGGGAGCTATCTGTTGGGATCGATCCCGTTCGGCTATCTCGCAGGTCGAATCGCGGGGATTGACATCCGGAACTGCGGTAGTGGCAACGTCGGCGCGACCAATGTCATACGAACGCTCCGGAAAGAGTTATGGCTATCCCGTTTTCGCCGTGGACTTCTTGAAAGGTTTCGGTGCTGTGAAGATGTCGATCTTGATCGCTACGCGAGTGCAGTCGGAATGGAACTCGCCAGAGATGTTTGGAATCGTCGCGGCGATATCGAGCTGTGCTTGGGCATTCTTTTCCCGGTCTGGCTACGCTTCAAAGGCGGAAAAGGTGTTGCCACTTCAGCCGGGGCGCTTTTCGGGTTGGCTCCGGTCGCCGCGCTGATTGGTGTTGCGATTTGGATACTAACTTTTTGGCTTACGCGTTATGTTTCGGTGGCCTCGGTCGCAGCTGCAGCTGCATTACCTCTCATCATTCTGAGTTACAACCTGGCTAAGTCGAACCACGGGAAAGTTGTTATTCTATTCGTCGGTTTGTCTCGCGGCAGTTGTGATTTGGCGTCATCGTTCAAATCTTTCGCGGCTCATGCGTGGAACGGAGCCGCGCTTTACTCGAAAGTGAAAATCGGCGAAACAGCAATTCTTGGAGCTGGCAGTTGGGGAACGGCTCTGGCGTGGTTGTGGGGCAAAGATGGGCGTCAGGTTTCGCTTTGGGGTCATGACGGCGATCGCGTAGCGCGCATGCGAAGAACACGCGAGAACAGCGACTATCTTCCGGGGCTCAAATTACCTGGATCGGTGCGTGTCACGTCCGAGCTCAGTGATTGCGCCGGAGGCGGATCTGATCGTTTTCGCGACGCCATCGACAGCTTTGCGAAGATTGCACGCCAACTGCGAGAAGCGATTGGGAATGTTCGCGCGGTGCTACTGAGTTGCGTGAAAGGGATCGAGCACGGCACCGGGATGCGGATGAGTCAGATCCTAAGCGAACTTTTTCCAGAGCAGAAGGTCGCGGTCTTATCGGGCCCAAATCTCGCAGTCAGAGGTCGTGCAAGACTTTCCGACTGCGACCGTGATTGGCTGCAACGACGCTGAGTTGCGCAACGAGTCTGCAAGGCATCTTGGGAGTCCGCGCTTCCGTGTTTACACTAGCCAGGAGGTCACTTCCATCGAACTGGGCGGCGCTTTGAAAAATGTCTTCGCTGTGGCGGCGGGGATCAGCGATGGGCTCAGGTTGGGCGACAATTCCAAGGCGGCGTTGGTGACGCGATCGTTGGCGGAGCTGGTGCGCCTCGGGTTGCCATGGGAGGAACGCGCAAGCTTTCTATGGATTAAGCGGCGCGGGCGATTTGATTGTGACTTGTTATAGTGAGCGCAGCCGCAACCATCACAGTCGGCAAACGTCTTGGGCGAGGCGAATCACTCATGCAGATCACCCAATCCATGAGGATGGTGGCCGAAGGAATTCCCACTGCGCGAAGCGCGTTTGAGTGCGCACGCCAGTTGAAGATCGAGACGCCGATAATTGATCAGGTTTACGCCGTGCTGTATGAACAGAAAAAACCGACGGGTGCGTTGGAAGAAGTGCTGAGCCGCGAGCAAAAAGCAGAACATCTCTAGGCGACGCATGAGCTCGCAGCCTGCGGCTGGCACGCGGAATTCAAAATTACAATGCCGCCGCTCGATATCTTTCGCAGAATTCCGCGATCACAGCCGGGTATAACTCGCGCTCGGCGATTTGGATCCGCGCGTGCAGGCTTTCAGCTGTGTCATCAGGCAGGATCCGCACTTCACGCTGAGCGATGATCTCACCGTGATCGATTTTCTCATCCACGTAGTGCACTGTGCAACCGACTGACCTCTTCGCCGCTGCGAGCGCCTGTTTCCAAGCTTCGAGTCCGGAAATTTGGGCAGAAGCGATGGATGGATATTGATGATGCGTCGTGGAAACGCCTTGAGCATCGGTGCGTGCAGCACGCGCATGAAGCCAGCGAGAACCACGAGGTCAACACCGGCCTCGCGTAACATATTCACGAGTTCGTTTTCCACTTCCGGCTCTAGCCGGGTGCGAAATTGGCCAGGCGGCAGATGATGCGTTAGCAACGGAAAACTCCCGCGCTATGTCGAGGATTGGCGCATCCAGGACGTCCGAGATTACAACACGTGCTTCCGCTGCCAGGTCGCCTGAGCGGATACGCTCGAGAATTGCCCGGCAGTTGCTTCCTTTTCCCTGATCCAAGAATTCCAATTGGCAGCCGTTTCACTTATTCATCCTGAGCTCTGGCGATATAGGGACATCGATTGCAGGAAGCGCGCACAACTTTCAAGGCCCGCTCTTGCATATTTGTTCGAGCAGGCGCGAAGTCGAATAGCCTGCCTCAAATGGAATGATGCGAATTTCGGCGCCGATCTCCTTCAAAAGTGTGCGCTCCTCTTCGTTGAGCGTTTCGGAGGTGTAGTCCCCACCTTTCACATAAATGGCAGGATGGCTTGCAGCAATAAACTGCGTCGCTCGCAGTTCGGGAAAAATTGTGACGAGATCTACGCACTGTAGAGCGGCGAGGATTTCCGCGCGATCGCGCTCAGCGGTAATCGGACGTCCCTTTCCTTTCAATTCGCGGACCGAGCGATCGCCATTCAAGCCGACCGCTAACAAATCGCCGAGCGCGCGTGCAGCTTGCAAGTAGCGCACGTGTCCGACGTGCAGCAAGTCAAAGCAGCCGTTTGTCGCTACCAGTTTTTTCCCGGCAGCATGCAGCTGCTTGCTGCGCTCCGAAAGTTCTTCGAGACCGACGATTTTGCGCTCATGCCTTTCTCAATTAGACGAGAACTATGCGTTAAACGCGCAAAAGGCGCGGAAAAGTTCCAAAGGACCGAGATGGACTTGTTGGTAATCAGAGTTTTAGCCGCGAAATCTGTGGTTGGCCTTTTATCGATTTGGGCCACGTTGTGGAAAGATGAAGGCGAGACAGACCTTCCACATTTCCAGGAAACCGGTCGTGCCTCTCGCGGAAACCGAGGAGTCACACGATTTGCATGGTAACCTTGGGACTGCCGCGCCTTTCATGGTTCAGCCGCGTCTTCTCGCCATTGCGCGCGACCCTTGGACAATTTTCGCATATTGGAATGTTGACTGGCCATCGATTTTCAAAATGCCGCGCCTGTCGATCGACAGGTTCATCTCCGGATTCATTGTGCAGACAGTCTGGAGGAGAAAGAAGCGGCTATCGAACCGATGGCGGGAATGCATTATATAACAATGTCGCAACGGCATCGTGCTTGTCGCATTGAGATCGGATATTACCAGCCCGCTGACGTCTGGCATTCAGTGGCGATGTCGAATGAGATTGTGATCCCGCCCGCGGAAATATCCGAAGCGGAGCATGTGGATCTTGCTACGATTCCGTTCCATCTCAGAGTTTCAACAGCTTGTCGATTTGTTTGGAGCCGCGAACGACGATGCGTTGGCGACCGTAATCTCTCGATTTCAAACGCGCGCGCAGTGAGTAGCGGAAGATATGAAAAGTTATCTCCCGAAGAGCGCAAAATTCTCCGGCGAGCAGGCGTTGCTGCTGTCCGAACTCGCCGATGCACGGCGCGCTTTCAATCAGCATCGATAGCGAAAAGCTCCGGAAGCAGGCCGAAGTGCTTCTCAAGTCAGGCGCAACCAGCCCGTCGCGAGGGTTCAAGGCCGACTGGGCCTCAGCTGGGATCTTAGAAAGCCTGTTGTCTCTCTAAAAACTTGTCAGCGGGGCATTTTCTCGACGCTGATGCGTCACCTCGTGGGATTGCTGCTGATTCCTGGCTCTCGCCTGGTGTTTCCATCATCAAGTGCCGTGCGTGTGTAGTGATCGGAAACTTGGGCGACGCAGGTTTAGTAAGGCGCCCAGACTCCACGCGAGCACGAATCCAGCCGCTCCGATGACGATGCCGAGTGGGCCGGGATGTAGTCCGTGCGATAACGCGCCAGCCACAGGATCGAGCCGAGCGAGGCCGAATACAATCCAGATCACACCGGCGATTTTCAGCGCGCGCGACCAGGGCGGTCTCGCCGGGGATTTTTGCGCGGGCCAAGTTTGGAGTTGTAAACGCTGTAGCCGAAGTAAATCACGATGCCGAACGCAAACCAGTAAATCAGCCGCTCCCAGGTTAGCCACGGCAGAGAGATCATAAGAGCAGGGCCGACAGCGCACCCATCGGTGCGACGAACCACACAGCTGGCGTCTTGAATGTGCGCGGCAACTCAGGCTCGCGCAGCCGCAGCGCAAGAACTCCAATTGAGACGATCACGAACGCCAGCAGCGTGCCGATCGAAACGAGGCTGCCAGCTTCGCGCACAGTGAAGATCGCTGCAAAGCAAGCCGACAACGATTCCTGTGGCTATCGTCGTGATATACGGCGTGCGGAATTTTGGATGAATCCTGCTCACAAACTTCGGCAGCAAACCGTCGTCCGCCATGGTGAAGAAAATCCGCGACTGGCCCAGGAGCATCACCAGAATGACCGAGCTGAGCCCCGCGATGGCGCCCAGTTTGATCAGCGAGGCCATCCAACCCACACCAGCGTGGTCGGCTGCCACGGCAATTGGATCCGGGACATCTAATTGCAGGTACGGGACGATGCCGGTCGCCACAGCCGACACCGCGATGTAAAGCACGGTGCAGACCAACAGCGAGCCGATGATGCTGATCGGCATGTCGCGCTGGGGATTCTTTGCTTCCTGCGCTGCTGTGCTCACAGCGTCGAAACCGATGTAGGCGAAGAACACTATTCCTGCTCCCTGCATGACGCCGCTCCAGCCAAAATGTCCGCGCGTACCCGGTGCTCGGCGGGATAAACGGATGCCAGTTGGCGGGATTGACCGCGTGAGCTGCGCCGACGATGAACAGCAGCACCACCGCCACTTTTACAAACACAATGACGTTGTTGACTGTCGCCGATTCGCGAATGCCGATCACCAGCAGGAGCGTAACGATAGCGATAATGATGACGGCTGGCAGATTGAAGATGGCCGTAACTTGCGTTCCGTCCGCCAAAGTAATGAGCGTTCCGCGCGCCGCCGATAGCTGGGCCGGGATATGAATGCCAATGTCGCGCAGAAACGAGACGACGTAGCCTGACCAACCGATAGAGACTGTGACCGCGCCGAGGGCATATTCCAGAATCAAGTCCCAGCCGATGATCCACGCGAAACAGTTCGCCGAGCGTCGCGTAGCCGTAGGTGTAGGCGCTGCCGGCCATTGGCACCAGCGACGCAAACTCGCTATAGCACAGCGCCGCAAAAATCGAGGCCACACCGGCCAGCACGAAAGATAAAATTACCGCTGGCCCCGCGTTCTGCGCCGCGACCGTGCCGGTTAGCACGAAAATGCCTGTGCCAATGATTGCACCGATGCCAAGCGCCGTCAGGTTGGTTGCCCTAGCGCACGCTTCAAGCGAGTGTCCGTCAGTGCTTCAGCTTGAAGTTGGGTGACACTTTTTCTTCGAAATACATTCATGGGCGAAGTTTGGTTTTGGTTGCGCTAATCGGGATGGGCGGAGCAAGTCATGCCTGGTCGATGATTTTTCTCCGAGAAATTTCCAAAGGAAATAAATCGGCACGCCGCTAATCACGATCAACAATCCGGGCCAGGTCGTCGCGGTTTGATAAATGAAAAGCACCGAGAAGAATTGTGGCTGCGCCGACAATGTAGAGAATGGGCACGACCGGATAACCGAACGCCTTGTATGGACGCTCGGCGTCTGGCCGTTTCCACCGCAGCAAAAAGAATCCTGCGATCGTGAGAATGTAAAAGATCAGTGCGGCAGAGATTACGTAGTCGAGCAAGTTTCCATAAAGATTGCCGTAACTTCCATCTGCTTTCACGGTGCGCGGCAACACGAGGATTCCAGCCCAAATCCCTTGAATGATCAGGCCCCACGCCGGGACATGGTTCTTATTCAACTCGCCCACCCGCCGAAAGAAAGAGACCGTCGCGCGCCATCGCATAGTAGGCGCGCGCGCCGGCGAGGATCAGTCCATTGTTGCAACCGAACGTCGAAACCATAATCGCGACCGCCATGATCGTCGCCCCAGCGCCGGGAAAAATTACGTTGGCCGTTTCCGACGCGACGCGATCGCTCGGCGCATTTTGGATCGAGGCGAACGGAAGCGTTGCCAGATATGCGACATTCGCCAGCAGATAAAGTCCGATAACCAGAAGCGTACCGAAGCGCGAGCGATAGCGGTATGTTGCGCCGCGGTTCCTTCACTTCTCCGGCGATGAAAGTGATGTTGTTCCAAGCGTCGGCGGAGAAAAGGGAATTGGTCTGCGCCACGCAGATGCCGACAAAGAGACCGAATGCGGTGGCGGCGGTAAGTCCGCTCCCACATCCTGCAAGCCGCCTCGTAACGTCCAAAAGTCGCGAAAGTTCTCTGCACCCGGCTCCGGACTTCACACCAACGATGATTCCCAGCACGACCAACGCGATGAGCGCGCCCGTTTTGGCTGTCGTAAAAATATTTTGCATGAGCTTGCCAAGATTTAATCCGCGCGTGTTCATGAAAGTCAGCAGCGCGATCATCGCCAGACCGAGAAACTGCGCGGTAGAAAGTGAAACAGCGTATCCGCTAAACCAGCCACCAAAACGGATCGGCGGGATGAGATAGTTGGATTCAGAAAACCACGGGATAAGTACGCCACTGTAGCGCGCGAAGCCGACCGCGACCGCCGCGATCGTGCCGGTCTGAATCACTAGAAACAGCGTCCAGCCGTAGAGAAAACCCCAGAGCGGACTGTAAGGCTTCGCGCAAGTAAACGTATTGGCCGCCAGCCTTCGGCATCATCGCCGCCAGCTCGCCGTAAGACAGCGCGGCCATCAACGTCAGTAAACCGGTCACAATCCAAACAACCAGCAGCCAACCGGGCGAACCGACCTGACGTGCGATGATCGCTGACACAATGAAAATTCCCGAGCCGATCATCGAGCCGGCGACCAGCATGGTTGAATCGAGCAGGCCGAGTCCTCTGACGAATTTTTGGTCGGCTACGGGTGTTTCAGTTATCGCCGTCGTCATTTGAGCCGGTTGCATTTGGCGGAGAGTAAATCATCACTCAGGCGTGCCGCGCAATGACAAAACACTCGGTTTACTGTTCGCCAAGACCAGTCGATCATCAGAAACGCGAAATTACTTTCGCGTAAACGGAACCGTGTTAATCTCACGCCCGTGACGTGTTCAAGCCAGCGGCGGTTGTGCGCGGACGTTTTTGTCGATTTCGTCCGCTGCAGTGGTGCTGGTTGCCGAGTCTGGCTGCCATGCCGCAGGTCACTTACGCGCGAGCAGACACGCGCTTTGTAGCGATTCCCGCTGGTGCGCTCCCGGCAAAATCATTTGATGGTGCGCGCTTTTATCAACGGCAAAGAGGCGTGGCTCACGATCGATAGTGGTGCGCCGGTAAGCGCAATCGCTGTGAATCGTCGCAATGTCATTTTCGGCTCAAACCAATCAGCGCCAAGTCGAACCTGCCGGCGCGCGCATTCAGATCAACGGCGCATTCAACAATGTGGCCATCGCGCGCGAGCTGCGGCTCGGGAGGGCTGACCCTGATCGATGAACCAGTGGTTACTGTCGATCTGGGCAACTCTGCTCGCGCGGCGCGACTGGTTCACGAAGAGCAAATCGACGGAATCATTGGAGCGGATATCCTTTTCCAACCCAGGCGGTGCTGGATTGTCAACGGCAGCTGCTCATCTTAAAGACCGACCCCGACGTTTCTGGGTGGTGTTCCTGGTTTCGACCGGCGCGGATTGCAAGCTGTTCCGATTCAAGTAAGCGACGGTTTTAATTTGTATGTGAATGGTTCGATCAATGGGAAACCTGCCAAGTTCATGGTCGATACGGGTTCGTTCGCGACGCTCTTGCATCGTTCTTTCGTTAGGCGAATGCGAATTGCCACTCGCGAGACGCGCGTATAGTTCTTCGGCCGTGAACTCTGAAGGACCGTGGCCTGCGCGTGGCGAGGATTCGCAAGCTGTCGGTGGGCTCGGTCAATATCACTGGCAGGGACGTAGGCGTGATCGATATGGAAGGATTAATTCACGACGGGTTGTTGGAAGGTTCGCCGCCGGTTGCCGGGCCTGCTTGGTGCGGAAACGCTGCGCCGCCACCACGGCATCATCGATTTTGGCACGCGCACGCTTTATTTACAGCAGCGCGAGCTTCCTGGCAGCGATTCGGTTGGCGGCGTTCCGCTGGCCCTAACTTCACCTACTAGGATTACTGAGTAACCGCGCGGTTGCCCTGTAATTAATGATGGAAACGGAGCCAAAGACCATTCGCGGCGGTTGCTTGTGCGGCGCTATTCGATACGAAGGCATCGGTGAGCCCTTACAACGTCACGCATTGCCATTGCGAAGATTGTCGCAAGAGCGCCGGCGCGCCATTTGCGACCTGGGCTTCGTTTCGGCGGGACAATTTTCAATTCACCAAAGGCAAACCACGCGAAATTGTATGGGCCGGGCGCGTCCGCGCGTTCTGCGCGACGTGCGGCAGCGCGCTGACTTTCATGGAGCCAGCCCGATGCTGATGAAATCGATGTCACTGTTGCCACTTTCGACCAGCCCGAAATTGTTTCTCCAGCCGACCATATCTGGACGGAGGATCGAATATCGTGGATCAAGCTCGCGGACAATTTACCACAGCATGCACGAGGCAGAACCGAATGATCTCGAGTCAATGCGCATCCGCGCGTTGGCGATCGGAGCGCAGAGCATCGGAGCTTTCGCGCTCGGTGCGCTGGCAATTGGAGCGCTTGCATTGGGCGTCGTTGCCGTTGGCCGCCTTGTCATTGGTCGAGCGAAAATCAAGCAGCTCGAAATCGACGACCTTGTTGTGAATAGATTGCGCGTGACCGATTCGCTGGAAATTCCACGCGATTGAGTTAATCGCGGTTCAAACAGTTTTCTTCAGCCTTAACTGAGTTTGTCGTGCGATGAACACAATCACCCAAGCTTTCGTTCTCGTTACTGGACTCAACACTCGTTTGCGTCCGCTTTTCTTGTCATTCCGAGCGAAGTCGAGGAATCTCTCATTTTTCTGCTGATGAACGGAAATCACCCAGGCATTCGTCTTGGCCGCTGGGCGTCGGTAAACGCCTGCGACCGCTGACAGAGGATTTACCAAAGCCCCTCATCCCGATTTTTCAAAAGCCACTTATCACATTTGCGCTCGATCATTTAATCAACGTAGGGGTGGAAAGGTTCATCGTTAACACGCACAAGCGGGCCGAACTATTTGAAAACTTCTTTCGCGATAACGAGTATGAAGGCCATTCGGTCACGCTGGTTCACGAGCCGGATTTGCTTGAGACCGGCGGCGGAATCAAGAATGCGGAACGCTATCTCGGTAGCGATGCCGTTCGTGACTTACAGCGGCGACATCTTGACCGACATCACATCTGCAGCCATTAATCGACGAACATTTCCGCCGCGGGAATGATGTCACTCTCGCATTGCGTGAAACAGGTTTGGCTTCGGAGGTGGCTCTGCGCGATGCATCGCGTTGTGGATATCGCGACTCGTTACGGTACGATGGGGGATCTTGATTTCGCGAACGTGGCTGTTTGGAATCCGAAGATTTTCCAGCAAATCCCGCCGCAACAAAAATTTCATTCATTCCAATTGTTGCGGATTGGATAGGCAAAGGTGGTAAGATCGGCGGCCTGGTAATGAACGACGGAAGATGGTTCAATATTGGCTCGCGCGCTGCGTATCTCGACGTGCATCGTGTGATTTTGCGAGAGCATTGGACGCCTCATTACATCCCAACACAGGGGTGGCCGGAGCGCGTCGCAAAGTCCGCCACAGTTGATCCGAGCGCACAGCTGCGCGGTTGCTCGGTCGTTGGAGAAAATTGCCGGGTCGGCGCGGGAGCCGTCCTTGAAGACACAATTTTGTGGCCGGACGCACAAATTGCTTCCAAAAGTCAGCTTCATGGTTGTATTGTCCGCTCCCAAAAAAGGTCAGCGGCATCCATCGTAACAGTGACATCTAGTATGAGGACCGAATTTCTTCTCCGCCGAACGCGGATGCATTTTCCGCTTCTGGAGGTGGCCGATGTAAAAATTCGCCCGATTGAAAAAGGCGGGTCCGATCGAAAATTCTATCGAATACGTTGCTCGCAGAACCAGACGCTGATCCTGGTTAAGTACAATCTGGAGCGCGAAGAAAATCGGCATTACGTCGAGATCGCGAAATTTCTGGAGGCCCATGGAATCCGGGCGCCAAAAATTTATTTTCACGATGCGGCGGAAGGCCTCATCTGGATCGAGGACTTGGGTGAGCACGACCTTTACGGTTATCGGCACGACAGCTGGCTCGTCCGCCGCGCGTTTTACGAGTCAGCGCTCGATGAAATTATCAAACTTCATCGCCTGCCGGAGTCCGTGTGCGATGGAAATGAAGGAGCATTTGCCCGCGGAGTTTAACGCCGCGCTTTACCGCTGGGAACAGCGATACTTTTTCAACAATTGCCTCGGCCGCTATTTCAAGGTTAGCGAGTCAACACGCAAGGAGCTGGCAGCCCTTCCCAGTTTGCGCGAAATCGCAAAACGTCTCGCGAGTTTGCCACGGGTTTTGGTTCACCGCGATTTTCAATCGCAAAATGTCATTATCCAGAACGGGCAGGCTAACTTGATTGATTTTCAAGGAATGCGACCGGGGTTGGCTGAATACGATCTGGCATCATTGCTTTTTGATCCATATGTCGAGCTTTGCAGCCGCAGAGCGATCTGAGTTGATTTGGTTATTACCGGCAAAAACAGGCGGACAACCGGCGCAGAGTCAACGGGCAGTTCGACGACACACTGCAACTATGCGCCATGCAACGCATGATGCAGGCGCTCGGGGGCTTATGGGTTTCTGGGCTTGGTCAGGGGGCACGAGCATTTTCTGCAATACATTCCGAGAGCTGATGCGCTCGCTGCGCGGGATCGTGGGGAAGATCGAAGATCTCAAGCCGCTTGCTTCTCTTCTCGACGATCTAGGCTCGTCCGATCTAAGGCGAGTGTAACGCGCTCTGTTTTTCTCGAGTGAGTTGCCATCCAAACGCTCCAACCCATGCGACAACAGCCCAAGTCTCCGCTTAGCCGCAGTTATTGGTTAGCCTCCGGAGTCTCAGTTTCAAGAGGACGCGAGTGTTGGCGCTACTCCACGCCAACGAAAGGATTAGTGCGGCGCTCCGTTCCGATCGTCGTTGGCGGCCCGTGCCCTGGGAGCACTGTGACTTCGTCGCCGAGCGGAAATAATTTTTCCTGATCTCTTGCACTAGCACGATCGATATCTCCGCCCGGTAAATCCCACGGCCGATGCTTCCGGCGAACAGCACGTCGCCGCCGATAAGCAATCGATCCTTCGGCAAAAAGAAACAAAGGCTGCCCGGGCAATGCCCCGGAACTTCAAGCACTTGGAATTGTGCGCCGAGAAATTCCCGACTGGGCGTTTCTTCGATCAGAAAATCAGGTTTCGCCGGCTCAATCTCCAGTTCGAAACCGAAGCTGCGGAAAAATTCTCGATCGGAAATCATCGGCGCAGTGAGCGGATGACAGCCGATCGGAACAACCAAACTGCCGCTTAATCCTGGCGACATCCTGGACGTGATCGACATGTCCATGTGTCAGAAGCAAAAGTTTAAGATCGATCCCAAGCGACCGGACCCATTCGCAGGAACCTTCAGGTGCGTCGAAAAGAATCCAGCCCTGTGGCGCTTTAAGCAGGTAACAATTCGTTTCAAAAATGCCGCCGCAGAACTGTCTTGTAATTCATTGGATTTGATTGTTGCGCGATTTGGCTACAGCTGAAGCCAGGAGCTTTTACGAATAATTTGAATGTTCCCGACTGTCGATTGTCTCATGTTCTACTTTACATGCCGATCTTCGTCTCGTTGTCTTGCGCTTCATGCTGAAATCTGCGAACGTAATTAACTCTTCTTTTCACCGATGAGATCATCTTTGCAACGATCATTAGCGCTTTGCGCCATCCTGTTAACGGCCACGCATCGCGGCTCCGCCAGCCACTGGCGGCGTCGAGAGAAACGGTTGCCATGTCGGTCGGCCGTCTCCTGGAGGAGGGCCATTACACACGTCAAAAGCTCAATGAGGAAGTTTCTAGAAAATTTCTGCAGACGTATCTGGAGATGCTCGACTTCAGCCATCTATTCTTTACTCAGAAGGACGTTGATGAGCTGACTGCGAAGTATGGCAGCTTCGATGGCCGGGGACGTCCTGCTCGGCAACCTCAAACCTGCTTTCGACATTTACGCTCTCTATACCAAGCGTGTAGACGATCGTGTCGCTAAAATAAAGGAGCTGTTGAAGCAGCCGATCGACTTCAAGAGCAACGCGACGCGTCGAGCTGAGCCGTCAAAAATCGTCATGGCCAAGAGATGAGGCGGAAGCCGATCAACTCTGGCGCGGTCGGATCAGCCAACGAGCTCTTACAGGAACATTTGAGCGAACATCCTATTGAGCCCGCTCCGCAACTGGTTGCACGCCGCTACGATCGCCTCGCCCGCAACGTCCACGAGGAAGATAAGGACGAGCAAATGAAGCTCTATCTCGATGCGCTCGCTCAGGCATATGACCCGCATTCGGAATACTTGAGCAAGGCCGACATGAAGAATTTCAGCATCAACATGGGCCTCTCGCTCGTCGGTATCGGCGCCATGCTTCGTTCGGAAGATCGGCTACGCGAAAATTGAAAGCCTCGTTCCTGGCGGACCAGCGCAAGCAGATGGGAGACTCTAAGGTAGGCGACCGGATCAGTGCCGTTGCGCAGGGCCCGGCCGATTACGTCGATGTTCGTGAGATGCGGTTGGACAAAGTTGTCGAGATGATCCGTGGCAAGAAAGGCACGCACGTGCGTTTGCTCGTGATTCCCTCGGATGCTACAGATCCGTCGCGCCGGAAAAATGTCGAGCTTGTGCGGGATGAAATTAAGCTGAAAGATCAGGAAGCCCGCGCCGATATCATTATTAGAAAAGACGAGAACGGCGATCCGATAAAACTCGGATGGCTTACGCTGCCTTCTTTTTATGCCGACATGGACAAACACCAGAAAAGCACGACGCGCGACGTGCTGGCGTTGCTCAAACGGCTGAAGAAAGAAAACATCGCCGGGCTTGGTTATCGACCTGCGGCGAAATGGTGGCGGCTCGCTGGAGGAGGCCCTCTCGCTCACGGGCTTGTTTTTGAAATCTGGTCCGATCGTTCAGACGAAAGATTATAACGGAAGCATCAGGGTCTCGGCCAATCCCGATCCGGGCATCGCCTATTCCGGACCAATGGTCGTCTTGACCAGCCGGCAAAGCGCGTCCGCGAGTGAAATCTTCGCAGCCGCTCTGCAGGATTATGGTCGCGCCGTGATCGTTGGTGACAAAAACACATTCGGCAAGGGCACAGTGCAGACCATTCTTCCGATCGGGAGGTTCGCTTCACTGCTGGGCAGCCATTCCGATGAGGACGGTGCGTTGAAATTGACGATCCAAAAATTTTATCGGGTGGCGGGCGGCTCCACACAGCTTCACGGCGTGGCTTCCGACGTTGTTCTGCCGAGCTTGAGCGATCTTCCGGAATTTGGCGAAGGCGCGCTAAAGAACGCGCTGCCCTATGACGAAGTCGCGAAGGCGAGATACACGAAGTGGTCCGACAGCCATTCCTTGTTTATCGATCAATTGCGGCGACGCTCGGAGGAACGGCGTTAAGAGCGATCCGGAATTTCACTACGTGATGGAGGACATCGATCGTTTGCGTCACAAGCTCGATGAGAATCGGATTTCGCTGAACGAAGATGTGCGGAAGAAGGAACTTCAGGACGACAAACTGCGCAAGGAAACGCGTTCGAAAGGAGCGGCTGGCGCGGAATCAGGAGGAGCCGCGAATTTATCGGGTGACGCTCGATACCGTTGATAAACCGAATCTCCAATTGATCATGTATCCGGGGAAATTGGCTGAGGCGAAGAAGAATGGCACTGCTCCCAAAGTTGATCCCGACGCCGCTTCGGATGCGGATACGGATTTGATCGGTGGCGCCGGCTAACGCCGATGATGACACCAAAGACACCGGCGATCGATCCGGAGCGCGACGAAGCGCTCAACATCTTAGCTGACTTGGTCTGATCTCTCGCGCGGACCAAAGACGGCAAGCGCCAACAATGTTGATAAGACGGCGCCCGAACAGCGGCCGTAACGGATAAGCGCCCGCGCTCTTCGCCTTCCCCGTTAACTTGGCGCAAGAAGGATGGCTTAGCCGCTGCCTACAGGCGGATTTGATCGCGTAGTTCCTATCTCCGCAGGCGACAGCGCGCTGCCTCCAGCAGTCATCTACACCGCAATGGGCGCTTTGATCGACGGGTGCGGGTCGTAGCCGACAAGCTCGAAGTCTTCGAACTTAAAATCGTGAATGTCTTTTACGGCCGGATTCAGTTTCATCCGTGGCAAGGATCGACAATCGCGTGAAAGCTGCTCGCGCGCTTGGTTCGAGATGGTTCTTGTAAAGATGCAGATCGCCAAAAGTGTGGACGAAATCGCCCGGGCGTAAGACCGACAACCTGCGCCACCATCATCGTAAGCAGTGAGTATGAGGCGATGTTGAACGGGACACCGAGAAACAGATCCGCGCTTCGTTGATAAAGCTGACAACTGAGCTCGCCGTCCTGCACGTAAAACTGAAAGAGCAGATGACACGGTGGCAGCGCCATCTTGTCGATCTCGGCCGGATTCCACGCGCTCACGATGAGGCGGCGGCTCTGCGGATTTGATTTGATTTGCGCGATCAGATTCTCGATTTGGTCCACGCGCACGCCGTTTGCACCGCGCCAGTCGCGCCATTGCGCACCATAAACGCGACCGAGATCGCCGGTTTCGGTCAGCCCACTCATCCCAGATCGTCACGCCATGTTCGTTGAGATAACGAACGTTGGTATCGCCGCGCAAAACCAAAGCAACTCGTAAACGATCGACTTGATGTGCAGCTTTTTTGTCGTGAGCAGCGGGAACCCCGGGTCCGTCCGTGCGCAAATCAAATCGCGTCTGCGCACCAAAAACAGATAACGTTCCTGTGCCGGTGCGATCCGTTCGTGGCTGACCTTTCTCGAGTACGAGTCGGAGCAGATCGTGGTACTGTCGCACGCTAAAATTTTATCGCGGTCAGCGCGCTTCGCGAAACAGAATTTCTTTCTATCGCGACGCAATTTCAAGCACCTCCGTTCACTTAGGAGGCACTGATGTCGATATGGCTCGCTGCGATTCCCGACAGCGCGTACGGAATCGGGCAAGTCGGCGCGTTCTCTGAATTGCCATGCAAAGTACCGACGGTTCATGCGGCAGGTGTTACCGCCCGTGAGGTAAGCCGTTTGCTATAGGAAGTGCGCCGCGTTGGCACACGACCGCCGATTGGAACGAAGCTGGAATCGAGCCGAATTGGCTCAGTTTGGATAGAGCCATAAGGCACCTGATCGACAGTAATGCCTCGTAAAGAACGACTTAAGCTGCGGCAAGCTAATTGGCCCAAGGCTTGCTAGAGAATCTAGAAGCTTAACCAGCAGTCTCGCCACGGCGAGCTCCGTTCGTTGGCGAACTCGGAATCAGAAAGGAATTTTCAATTATGGCTAAAGTTTTAGGTATCGATTTGGGCACCACTAACTCCTGCATGGCCGTGATGGAGGGTGGCGACCCGGTAGTTTTGGAAAATTAGCGAAGGCGCGCGCACGACGCCGTCGATCGTCGCATTTACGAAAAGCGGTGAGCGATTAGTCGGCCAGGCCGCGAAGCGTCAGGCGGTGACCAATCCGCAGAACACGGTCTTCTTCAATCAAGCGCTTCATGGGCCGCAAGTTCGATGAGGTGCACGAAGAAGAGCAACGCGTCCCGTACAAGATTGTGAAGGCCGCCAATGGCGACGCGCACGTGCAAGTGGAAGTGAACGGCCAGCGTAAGACATTTTCGCCGCCGGAAATTTCGGCGATGATTTTGTCGAAGCTCAAAGCCGACGCGGAAGCGAAGCTCGGCGAAAAAATCACGCAGGCGGTCATCACTGTGCCGGCGTATTTCAACGACTCGCAGCGCAACGCGACCAAGGACGCGGGCAAAATCGCGGGCCTGGAAGTTTTGCGCATCATCAACGAGCCGACAGCGGCGTCGCTCGCTTACGGCCTCGACAAGAAGAAGGACGAGGAGATTGCCGTTTACGATTTGGGTGGCGGCACGTTCGATATCTCCGTTCTCGAGATCGGCGATGGCGTTTTCGAAGTGAAAGCGACTAACGGCGATACGCACCTCGGCGGTGACGATTGGGATGCGCAAGATCATGGATTGGATCGTCAACGAATTTAAAAAAGACACCGGCATCGATCTGACGAAGCAGCCGGATGCGATCCAGCGCATCAAAGAAGAAGCCGAGAAAGCGAAGATCGCGCTTTCGAGCCACGCAGGAATACGAAATCAACCTGCCGTTCATCACAGCGGACGCGAGCGGGCCGAAGCACATTCAGAAAAAACTGACCCGCGCAAAGCTGGAACAGCTCTACGGATGATCTGGTTCAGCGGACCGTTCCACCGGTGAAGGCATGTCTGCAGGACGCGACAGGTCACTGAAAGGGACATCAACGAGCTGGTGCTCGTCGGCGGCATGACGCGCATGCCAAAAGTGCAGCAGGTCGCGCGCGATCTGATCGGCAAGGAACCGCACAAAGGCGTGAATCCGGACGAAGTCGTTGCGGTTGGCGCAGCCATCCAGGGCGGCGTCCTCAAGGGCGAAGTCAAAGACGTGCTGCTTCTCGATGTGACGCCGTTGACGCTGGCGATTGAAACCGCGGGCGGCGTGGCCACACCGATGATTCCGCGCAACACCACGATCCCGACCCGCAAGTCGCAGATCTTTTCGACCTACAGCGACAATCAGCCGGGTGTGGAGATCAAAGTGTTGCAGGGCGAGCGGCCGCTTTCGCGCGACAACAAAACGCTCGGCACGTTCCATCTCGATGGAATTCCACCGGCGCCGCGCGGCGTTCCGCAGATCGAAGTTACCTTCGACATCGACGCCAACGGCATTTTGCACGTCTCGGCGAAAGATCTCGGCACCGGCAAGGAACAGAAGATTTCCATCACCGGCAGCTCCGGACTTTCGAAAGACGAAGTCGAGAAGATGCAGCGCGAAGCTGAAGCGCACGCCGAAGAGGACAAGAAGGCGAAGGAAGCGATCGAGATCAAGAACAACGCCGACATGCTCGCGTATCAATGCGAGAAGCAGTTGAAAGAACTCGGCGACAAGATTTCCGGCGACAAAAGAAAGCAGGTCGAAGACGCCATCGCCGCGGTGCGCGACGCGATCAATCGCAACGACGCCGACGCGATGAAGCGGACCTACGACGACTTGCAGAACAAGTTCCAGGAAGTCAGCGCCGACCTTTACAAGCAAGCGTCAGCGCAGGCCGGTCCGCCGCCGGGACCGCAGCCCGGACCTGAAGCGCAGCGCGCGCGGCGGCGCCGAAGAAGGCGCCGGCCCCGCTAAGCGGGGCGGAGACGGCGACGTTGTCGATGCGGAGTTCGAAGTCGTGGACGACGACAAGAAGAAATAACGAAACAATTTGCCGGCGGCTGTCGCAAGATCTTTCGAGCCGCCGGCTCAACCAACAAACCAAAGGAGTGAGAACAACAACTTATGGCAACAGTTAACGTAAAACCGCTCGGAGATCGGGTGCTGGTGCAGCCGCTTGAAGAGCAGGAAGTAAAAAAGGCGGGATCATCATCCCCGATACCGCCAAGGAAAAACCACAGGAGGGCAAAGTGGTCGCTCTTAGGCACCGGTAAAATCGACGACAACGGCAAGAAAGTCGATTTCACCGTGAAGAAAGGACGACAAGGTGCTCATCTCGAAATACGGCGGCACCGAAATCAAGATCGACGATCGAAACTTACCTGATCATGCGCGAGGACGACATCCTCGGCATCATCGGCTAGATCCGTCTCTCAACACTCAACCAACAACTATCAACTAACTTATGGCAGCTAAACAATTACAATTCGATGAAAACGCGCGGCACACCGCTGCTGCGCGGTGTCGAGAAACTGGCGAAGGCCGTCAAGGCCACGCTCGGCCCGAGCGGTCGCAACGTCATTCTCGACAAGAAATTCGGCAGCCCGACGATCACCAAGGACGGCGTGACGGTCGCGAAAGAGATCGAGCTGGAAGATCCGTATGAAAATATGGGTGCGCAGCTCGTTCGCGAAGTCGCTTCCAAAACTTCGGACGTCGCGGGCGACGGCACGACCACGGCGACGATCCTCGCGGAATCCATTTATCGCGAAGGTCTGCGCAACGTCACTGCCGGCGCGAACCCGACTTCGTTGCAGCGCGGCATCATGAAAGGTGTCGATGCAATCGTCGAGGAGCTGAAGAAACTCTCCAAGAAAGTCAGCGATCGCACCGAGATCGCGCAGGTCGCGACCGTTTCGGCCAACTGGGACAAGACGATCGGCGAGATCATTGCCGACGCCATGGACAAAGTTGGCAAGGACGGCACGATCACGGTCGAGGAAGCGAAATCGATCGAGACCACGCTGGAAGTGGTCGAGGGCATGCAGTTCGACAAAGGTTATCTGTCGCCCTACTTCGTGACCAACGCGGAGGCGATGGAAGCCGTGCTCGAAAATGCCTTACATCCTCATTTACGAGAAGAAAATCTCGAGCTTGAAGGACATGCTTCCGTTGCTCGAGAAAGTCGCGAAAGCCGGCCGGCCGCTCCTCATCATTTCTGAGGACGTGGAAGGCGAAGCGCTCGCAACTTTGGTCGTGAACAAATTGCGCGGCACATTGCAGGTCTGCGCGGTGAAAGCGCCCGGCTTCGGCGATCGTCGCAAGGCGATGCTGGAAGACATCGCGGTGCTGACCGGCGGGCGTCTGCATCAGCGAAGATCTCGGCATCAAGCTCGAGAACATCAAGCTCGAAGACCTCGGCACGGACCAAGCGCGTTACCATCGACAAGGAGAACACCACCATTGTCGAAGGCGAAGGCAAACAAGCCGATATCCAGGGCCGCGTCGCGCAGATCCGTCGTCAGATTGAAGAGACGACCAGCGATTACGATCGCGAGAAACTGCAGGAGCGTCTGGCGAAACTCGCGGGCGGCGTTGCAGTCATCAACGTCGGCGCTGCGACTGAGACCGAGATGAAAGAGAAGAAAGCGCGCGTCGAAGACGCGTTGCACGCCACGCGTGCGGCGGTTGAGGAAGGCATCGTCCCAGGCGGCGGTGTCGCATTCCTGCGCGCGCAGAAAGCGCTCGACAACATCAAGGACCTCGAAGGCCGACGAGAAAGTCGGCGTGGCGATTGTCCGCCGCGCCGATTGAAGAGCCGACGCGTCAGCTCGCCGACAACGCGGGCACGCGAAGGCGCGCTCGTCGTCGAGGAAGTGAAGAAGCGCAAAGGCAACGAAGGCTACGACGTCGCCGACTGACGAATACACCGACCTGGTGAAGGCGGGCATCGTCGATCCGACCAAGGTCACGCGCATCGGCGCTGCAAAACGCCGCGTCCATCGCGGGCCTGTTGCTCACCACCGAAGCATTGGTCACGGAGATTCCTGAAAAGGAAAAAACTCCTCCGATGCCTCCGGGCGGCATGGGCGGCATGGATTACTAATCGACAGCCGAAACAACAATTAACAAACAGCCGAGCTCGAAAGGGCTCGGCTGTTTCGCTTTCCACGACGCCAGCTGCGCGGCAAGGCATGATCTTGTCTGCGTGTGACGCTGCAATACAATCTCGCACAACTGCAGGATGAAGAGTCATTACGACTCGTTCTCGGCATTCCAACCGATGCAACCCAGGAGCAGGTTCGTAGACTGCCGTTCACTCCGCGACCTGGTGGAGGCAGAAGCGCAGCCGGAACGATGCGTGCAAATTTTGCACCGTGCGTTATCGCTTCGGGAGATGATTGAGTCGTCGGCAATTTACGAAAACCTTGGGCGGGGCAGTGACGTTGACCGCGATCAAGCCGGACGCTCTGTGGTCGGGCGAACCGACCGCTACGATCACACCGGCATCTGTGTCGCCCGTCGCGGCGGAATTGTATCGCAGAGTGTTTATGCTCGACGGGAACATGCTGGCCGAGATCGGGTTTCCGATTTCGAATGATGATCCGGCAGGCGTAACCAAGTTGATTGTTGGTTCCGGCGTGAACGTGGTGAAGGCGACACTTGGCGGCCCACAGGGAAATTTCGAGCAGGCCGTGGCCGCGATCGCGAAGGCGGAGCTGTTGATGGAAAAGCAGCCGGAAGCGTTTTTCAAAGTGCAGCGCGCGGCCGATTTCGATCGCGCGAAGAACGAAGGAAAGCTCGGCGTCATTTACTCGTTCGAATCGCCGAACATGCTCGAGGACAAGATCGACAGGATCGAGCTGTTCCGCAGTCTCGGGGTGCGCGTGATGCAGCTTACCTACAATCACCGGACGCCGCTCGGGTGCGGTTGTCTCGACGGCGACACGGACGGCCTGACCGATCTCGGCCGCCAGCGCCGTGGCCAGAGATGAATGAGGTCGGCGTTGCGCTCGATCTCAGTCATTCCAACACAAAGACGACGGCGGACGGCATCGCGGCGTCGAAGAAACCGGTGTTGATCACTCACACCGGCTGTCGCGCTGTTTACATGCATCCGCGGAACAAGGAAGATCGCGAATTGAAAGCGTTGGCGGAGAAAGGCGGCGTGATCGGAATTTACATGCTGCCGTTTCTGACCGAGCCGCCGAAGCAGCCGATGCTCAGGATTATCTCCAGCATCTCGACCACGCGGTTAAGGTTTGCGGCGAAGATCATGTCGGGATCGGGACGGACGTTCCCTTTCTGCACGTCGGCGAAGAGGAACTTGCCGAACTGAAACGCAGGACCGAGGAACGGAAAGCCGCGGGGATCGCTGCGCCAGGCGAAGATCGGCCGGCTTATATCCCGGACCTGAATACCGAACGGAAACTCGAGCTCGTGACCGATGCGTTGTTGAAGCGCGGCTACAAAAGCGCGGCGGTAGAAAAATCCTGGGCGGAAATTTCAGGCGAGTCCTAGCCGACATCTGGTCGGCGTAATTACGTCAGGCATTGTCTGTCCGGGAGCCGCAGATCTCCGCGGGGAAATCCTTTAGTTTGGGCGAGATCGTTCTTAATCGGTGTGGAATCTGCTGGCAAAATTGACAAAGGAACAAGACGAGGCAGAGAAAGGGTTCAGCATGCGGGCGAGACCGACGAAATTTTCAAAGTCAGGATCGGTGGAAAACAGAAGGCGGTCGAATAGCCAGAACTTGTCGCGTCTTTGCGTTTGGCGCTGCGTCAGTCTAGTTGCGTGGCTTTTTCTTGGCGGCGGATTTCTTTCCTTAAGGCCGCGACGTTGCCGGCTGGTTTCACCGAATCACAATGGGGCTCGGCTATGCCGAGTGCGGCTACGGCGATGGCTTTCGCGCCTGATGGGCGTTTGTTCGTTTGTTTGCAGAGCGGTCAGGTGCGGGTCATCAACAAGGATGGCGTATTGCTGGCTAACCCGTTCGTAACGCTATCGGTCGATTCGAACGGCGAGCGCGGTCTTCTCGGCGTGGCGTTCGATCCGAATTTCGCAAGCAACCATTACGTTTACCTCTATTACACCGTGCCTGGTTCACCGGCGCATAATCGCATAAGCCGGTTTACGGCGAACGGGAATGTCGCGGCGGCCAACAGCGAGTTCGTCCTGGTCGATCTCGACAACTTGAGCAACGCCACCAATCATAATGGTGGCGCGATCCATTTTGGACCAGACGGCAAGCTGTGCGCTGGCGTCGGTGACAATGCTAACGGCGCGAACGCGCAGTCGTTGAGCAATCGTTTGGGAAAAATTCTGCGCATCAATTCCAACGGCACCATTCCGCCGGATAATCCCAGATCGTTTCCGGGAATCGCCGGCTCGACTTCCGGCGCGAACCGCGCGATTTGGGCGGTCGGTTTGCGCAATCCATTCACGTTCGCGTTTCAACCGGGAACCGCTCGCCTGTTTATCAACGACGTTGGTCAAAGCCACGTGGGAGGAAATTAATAACGGTGTTGCCGGATCGAACTATGGCTGGCCGGTCGCAGAAGGTCCTGCTTCCCCGCCGAATCAAATTTCCGGGACCCGATCTTCTTCTATGGGCACGGGTCGAGCAGCACCACTGGCTGCGCCATCGTCGGCGGAGCGTTCTACAATCCGTCGGTGCTGCAATTTCCGAGCAGATTCGTTGGAAAATATTTCTTCGCCGACTTGTGCAGCGGTTGGATTCGTGTGTTGGACCCTTCCAACAATACGGCGAGTGATTTTGCCTCCGAAATTTCCGGCCCCGTCGATCTTCACGTCGGACCGGATGGCGCGCTTTATTATCTGACCCGCAGCGGGGTCTTTCGCATTCAGGCGACGCCGTCGCAGGCGATGAACATATCGACGCGCGCGCGTGTGGAAACCGGCGACAACGTCTTGATTGGCGGATTTATTGTTACAGGAAGCGCTGCAAAGAAGGTCATCGTCCGTGCGATTGGTCCGTCACTGTCGCAGCATGGAGTAAGCGATGTGCTGGCCGATCCGACGCTTGAATTGCACCACGCCAACGGCGCGATTGCTTCGATCGAATGACAATTGGCGGGACGACCCCAGCCAAGCCTCGCAGATCAGGGCCAGCGGCCTCGCCCCTCGAGCAATCTCGAGTCGGCGATCATCGCCACGCTGCAACCGGGCAACTACACCGCCATCGTGCGAGGAAAAATTCCCGCCAGGGCATCGCTTTGGCCGAGGTGTGCGATCTCGATCCGGCAGCGGATTCACAGTTGGGAAACATCAGTGGCCGCTCCTATGTCCAAACGAGCGATGATGTGATGATTGGCGGATTCATCATCGGCAATAACATCGGCGCCACCAAGGTCATCATCCGTGCGATTGGGCCGTCGCTGTCGCAATACGGATTGAGCCAACGTTCTGGCGGATCCAACTCTGGAACTGCATGATGGTAACGGCGCGTTGCTTGAATCGAACGACAACTGGCGGGACGATCCCGATCAAGCTGCGCGGATCAGCGCCGCCAATCTCGCACCATCCAATCCACTCGAGTCAGCCATTTGGGCGAGTCTGGCGCCCGGCAATTACACGGCGATCGTAAGAGGTAAGAACAACGGAGTCGGCATCGGTCTCGCCGAAATTTACAGCTTGCCGTAATCGCTGCGGTCTGACTTGAACAGGAGGCATGGATTACTAGACTGCGCGTTCACTCGTTAGGCGAAATTTTGCTTCCCGAACTGTCATTCCGAACGGAGCAGGAATCTCAGAATTGCCAGCAGCAGCTATTCCGGCAGGGGTTTCGCCCGATCCTCCGATCTCCGCGGGAAAATCGCTTGAGCTTGGGTAATCCGTCCCTCATCGGCAGGATGGTCTCAGCATAATTCAGATGCACCTTTGGTTTGAACGGAAAATCCCGGAGAGCGCCGATGCGCACATCCATAAACCGAGCGTCGGATGCTCGACTATGACGTGAGCCGCCGCACTCGTGCAATAACCGCGTTCGCTGATGTCGCTGCTTTTAAATCGGCCAAGGAACTCTTCGCCTTTGGTGACCCTCACGTTTTCTTTCTTCCACAGTGTAGAACGCGCTCACCGGCGCGGCGGAATAACGCCGGCAATTTTCGCAATGGCAGTATCCCATTTCCAGAGGCTCGCCGCGCATCTCGATCTCTACCGCTCCGCAGTAACATCGACCTGTATGCGTCTCGGCCATGCTTGCACTCTTAGCGCGCGATTCGCTGTGCGGCGAGCAAAACCAACTCATCCAAAATCACCTGATTGAAAGTCGTTAGGCCGAATCTGCTCAAATTTGCTTTAATTGCCTGCGCGAACGGTGCAGGGTTGAGCGAGGAGGTTTTATGACGATCTGGCAAATTATTCTGCTTATCGCCGGCTGTGGAGCAATTGGCGGGATTGTTAATTGTGCGATCAGTGGCGAGTTTAATTATCCACGGTTTGATGCTGCGGCGAAAGTGTGGCGACCTGGTTGGATCGGAAACGTTCTCGTCGGGGCTGCTAGCGTCTGTAGTCGTCTGGGGTGTTTATGGTCCGCTGGCATCGTTCGATCTGCTAACCGGAGAGATGGCGGGTGTGCATTTGACCGTCGCGCAGCTGCTCACCTCGCTTGTGATTGGGTTGAGCGGTGGTAAAATTCTTACATTGATGGCCGAGAAACAGGCGGCGACAATTTCAAAGATCAACTCGCTGCCGCTGTGAAAGCGCTAACGAAAGGTTGATATGATTATCGGAGACGACAAAGCCGCAAAGATTCAGGAGCTTCTAAAGCAACTCTCTACTGCCGATTCATTTCAATCGGTTGCGATCACCAGCGAAATCAGGGAGATCGCGACAGAAAACTCGAAGCAAGAGCATCAGGCGGCAACCAGGAATCCGTCGCCATTAAACCGGCACAAGGTAAGTAGAGCTCTGAAGTAGTCCTGGCGAAGATTGCACGGCGCCAGCAATCTGGCTCTGCCATACGCGCGCGCGATCGCGCATTATAAAACCCCGATGGTTCGGGCGAATTGTCGGGCGCGGTTTACCGCGGCTGATTTCGACTTCATTGTGCGCACGCTTGCGCGTTCGCAAACCGATCAAGTTTCTCTTGTCGATCTTTTGAGCGATATCGAAACGCGCGATTCCATTCTCGATCATCCGCGATTGGTTGATGCAATTCTTGAATCACTGCGGGCATCTGCGGATTTCGTCGCAGTTTTATTTTTACGTTCTGGCCCGGCACGTTTTGCAGCAGGGCGGGATCGGCGACCGGAAGTTGTGCGACTATGTCGCGTCGTTGCTCGAAACGTTTTCGCGCGGCGAGCCGGTTGCAGATCTCCGATGAGACCCACCATCTCGCCGAACAATACATTTCCGACATGCTGATCGCGCTGACCCGCGCGACGTCCAGAGCAAGCGTTTCTGCTCCGGGCGCACATCGGTAATTACTCGCTTTTCATCAGCGGCATTTTTCATGAGAACGCGCAGACGGCGCAGTTTGCGCGGCGGACCGGATATCGGGTTCTACGAGCAGGTTGGCCGGACCAACTATCAACTTGTTGCTTCGCACGCCGCCGCGCGCCGCTGCGAACTGGATGATGTTTTCGAAGGATTAGCCGATCGATTTCGCGATGTCCGGCTCGCGCTGAATCAACTCTCCGGATCGACTTGCTCAACCTGGATGATGACGCTGCGGCCCGTCGCTTTGTCTTGTGAACGAGACGCTCTTCAGCCAGATCCAGAAATTATTTGAGCGAACCTACGCGCAGGTCGGGATCAATCTGGAAGATTGCCTGATCGATCGGACGCGTTGCGCGCAGTTGTCGATCCTCGCGGGAAGATCAGCGCGCGAACTGAGCGAGCTCGCACGCACATTTCTGCGGCGCGCCGGCGATCAACTTTACGTCGGTATTTACTATTCGCGCTGGCTGATTGAACAGCTCGAACAGCACGATCCCGCGCGCAGGCGTCGGCGATCGAAATATCCGGTCGCTGATCATGTTTGTGGAGGAACTCAATCACTGCGTTGCACGCGGCGCTTCAGTTCAAAAGCGGAACTCGCGAGATCGCTTCCGAAGATTTTGCGCGCAATCTCGAGCTCCAGGCGCAGGTCGATACCTACTCTCGTTCTGCTGTTGTTTGTCGCGCTTCTTTCGAAAAACCCAGCGAGTGTCCCGCATGGACCGGCGCTGGCTGCGCTTTCATCTTTTCGCGCGTCAATGTCCCGAGGCATTTCGCGATGCAAACCTGCGTGGCCGTTATCTGGAAACGAGCCAGCTCGCCGCAGGAGCTACACGCATTACCTCGACACACTCAACGGCGCAGCGGCGGCTCGATGAAATCCGGCGTTTCCATTCGCTCGATTACGGCGGGAAAAGGGCGCGGATTCTGGCGCTGCCGGACAGCACCAGCCAGCTAGCCGAAAAGCACGCCATCGGTCGCGCAGACTAGATTCGCGAAATGAGTCGTGATGGGTCGCGCGCGCAAAATCGCTGCATCCAGACTCGACGATTCGTCGGATAACTCGATCACACTCATCGGTTGCTGGTGCCCGTGGGATAAATTGAGCGGAACTGACCTGAGCATGGCGGAAACATCTACAGCGCAGCAGATGCTGGATCGCGAAATGATCGCGCGGATTGGCCGTCGCGATCAAAGCGCCTTCAGCGCGCTTTACGATCGGCTGAGCGGTCCGCTCTATTCTTTGGCGATGAAAATGCTTGGAGATCCTGCAGAGGCGCAGGACGCGCTTGCAGGATGTTTTCCTGCAAATATGGTCGCGTGCCGCAACCTACGATCCAGAACAGAGCAGCGTCTTCAGTTGGACTGTGCTGCTGACTCGAAGCCGAGTGATCGATCGATTGCGGGCGCGCGGCCGGCGTTCGCGAGTCGTGGTCGTGCTTCCGACTGAAGATGACACCGACGCTGACGCCGATGCATCCACCGTCGAGAGCGCCGCGGATACCGCTGAGAAGAATGATGAGGCAGCGCGTGTGCGATCATGTATTGAACAATTTGCCTTCTGAAGCAACGCGAGGCGATCGAATTGGCTTTTTTGAGCATCTCAGCGCATCACGAAATTGCGGCGCGGCTTGGGCAACCGCTGCGGCACGGTTAAAGCCCGAATTCGTCGGGGACTGCTTAAATTGAGGGAACGACTTAACAACTTTATGATTTCGGAGGAACAACAGGATCAGGCAGCACTCTACGCGCTCGGGGTTGCTCGAGCGCGGATGAGGATGCTGCGTTCGAATCGGAGTTGAGAGCGAACGCTGAATTGCGCGATCTGGTCCGCGAGCTGCGCGAGGCGGCGGGCGATCTCGCCCTGACCGCTCCATCGCTGCTGCCGCCTGCATCGTTAAAGCAGCGCATCATGGGCGAGATAGCGATGGAAACCAAACAGGTCGTGCCAATGCCGCACGCAACGCGCTTCGTTTGGCTGGATACCATGGGCCATCGCGGCGGCGTTGGCGGTGTTTTGCGGCCTGCTCGCTCTCGATCGCGCATGGCTGGAGCGCCAACTTGCCGATATACGCGCGGCTGACCCGCTGATGCAGACGACGTTTTCACTCTCTTGCGCCGTCTGCGCCTGCTCCAGCGGATGCGAAAGCGACGGTGGCATGGCAACCTGGCCGTCAAAGCGGCGTGATTCGCATCAGCAACCTTCCTGCGCCGCGAGCCGGGCAAGGATTATCAGTTGTGGGCGGTCGATGCCGAGCACAAGGATCCAATTAGCGCAGGCATTATTCGGGTAGATAAGAACGGTGTCGCGCAAGTTCGCTTCAAACCGGTCGAGAAGGCGGAACACGTCAAAGCTTTTGCGATCAGCTTGGAACGCGAAGGTGGTGTCCCCAAAAAAGAGGGACCCATTTTGCTCGTCAGTACGACCTGAAATAGTTCAGTGATCATCCTCTGCGCACGACCGAGCGTTGTCGTTAGCGCAGCGTCAGGACTAAAGCATCCACGCGGATGACCTGCGGCGTATTACCGGGCATTTGAAAGCCAGCATCTTTATTTTCATACTGGCCGTGCTCGCTGCCGGATCAGTCGTTGCGGAGGAAAAGGTCGCATCTCCTTCGCCGACGTCAGTGACGGCAAAGGCTGTGTCGATGACTGACCAAGCGGATCAGATAGCTGAGCGCGCCATCGACGAACGCATTATCGATCGTCTCGGCTTGTTCGATCGCTCGGACGACGAGTGCCGCTCGTTACGGTATATCGTCGACCTGGAGAACGAAGATAGCGACTGGAATTTCGAAGTCACTGTCACGATGGAATTTTAGCGCCGCTGAAAAATTTCTGCGCAGCGAGTGCATCCAGTCGCTGCATCTCGGCGTAATGCTTGCCGAACGCGAAAAAATGGAAAACTCGCAAACAAGCAACCGACAAGCAGCGCAGGCAAGTGCGGTCGGCAAATTCTGATTTCTTGCTCTCGCGCTGCTGCTCGCTGATCGGCTGCTTGCTAATCTTATCTCTCGGCCAAAGTAACAAGAGCGAAGCGAACAAGGCGCCAGCAGCTGCAGCAACTTTCGATGATCCGCTGGGCTCTGGTGCTAGCGCCGCAGACGGGCGATAGCCCGCATCGACAGAGAAATTTCCCGGCTCCAGCAGCAGATTCGCGACGGAAGGAATCTTCAGCTCTGGGCTCGAACAACTCGGCTGGGCGTTTGTTGCGAAGGCGCGCGAAAGTTTCGACCCAGGGTTCTACAAACTGGCCGAGCAGTGCGCGCGGTGCATCGAAAAGCGCAATCCGCAAAGCCAGGAAGCGATGCTGTTGCGTGGCGCACGTGCTGCAGAATCTGCATCGGTTTAAGGAATCCGAAACGCTGGCGCGGCGTCTCGTCCAGCAGCGAGGGACTCAGCTCTGACTACGGTCTTCTGGGCGATGCTTTGATGGAGCAGGGAAAGCTAGAGCGACGCGGTTGAGGCCTATCAGCGGATGATGAATTTGAAGCCCGACCTTCGCGCATACGCCCGCGCAGCGCACATGCGCTGGCTCAAAGGCGATCTCGCGGGAGCGATCGAGGCGATGCAACTGGCTGTGACGCGCTGCCAGTCCAAGCGATGCCGAATCCGCCGCGTGGGTGAACACGCGATTGGCGTTCTACGAGTTTCAAGCCGGCCGCGTTGACGAAGCAGAACAACGGTGCGCGTTCGCCCTCGTCGCTACAAAACAATTATCCGCCAGCGCTCTTGTTGAAGGGCAAAATGCTGCTTGGCTCAAAACCGGTTCCGCGAAGCCGTGGACGCTTTGCAAAACGCTGCGAAGCTAAATCCGCTTCCGGAATATCAGTGGACGCTCGCCGAGGCGCTGCGCGCAGCTGGCCGCGAAAACGAAGCGTCTGGAATCGAAGCACAACTTCGGAAGCACGGCGCGAGTAGCGATCCGCGGACACTGGCGCTGTTTCTCGCGACGCGACACGACGATCTCCGGAGACGGCCCTTCGACTTGCGCGAGCGGAACTTGATTCGCGCAGTGATGTCTTCACTCACGACGCCCTGGCGTGGTCGCTGGCTGCGGCAGGCAACCTCGCCGAAGCGCATGGCGAAATGCAACGCGCATTGGCAGAAGGCACCGAAGATGCGCGGCTCTTTTTCCATGCTGCGCGTGATCGCTTCACAAACCGGTCACGCAGCTGATGCCGAGCGCTGGTTGCGCAAAGCGAGCGAACTATCGCATCTGCTTTTGCCATCTGAACGCAACGAACTTCAAAACGCGGCGGCGTGTGGCGCCGAAAGAAGGCGTCCATTGCCCCGAATCCACAAGAAACCTTTTTCGCTCGGACCAAATACCGCGCGGAAAACCCAACCCAAACCTCAACCAAACCTAAAGAATAAATGAAAAAAATAACATATCTCCTGTCGCGCGGTGTCACAGCACTGCTCGCGGCACACTTAATCGGGCGGCACAAGCTTCCAGTCACATGGATGCGCCGCTGATCACTCGCGATCCGGCAGCCAACACCACGGACGTTTACGCGTTCGTGCAAAATAAAAACGGAATGAAGAGTCTTGTCACCGCGCTGGGCGTTTATCCCCACGAAGAGCCCGGCGTCGGACCAAACAAGTACGCTTCGACGACAACGTGCTCGTATCAAATCCGCGTTGCCACCGGTGACGACGTAGCTGCTGGGCAAGAGCGACGTTGAGCTACGAGTTCAAATTCAACACGACGTTCAGGAACCAGAACACGATCCTGCAGTCGTACCTCGGATGTCATCAACGACGTCGGGGATGCCAACCAGAACCTGGTGCAAACCTACACCGTTACCAAGGTGGACCATCGCCAACACGACCATCGCACGCTGCTCGGAACGGGTACCGTTCCGCCCAACAATCAGGGCATTGCCACTCCGTTTTATAATCAGGGCAACGACGGCAACAATCCCGCGAAGGACGGCGTCGCGACGGAAGGCGAGCTGGATCGTTATACAACACAAACGATCAAGAACCTGGGCGGCGGTTACTTCTCATTCGCAGGCCAACGTGACGATGGTTTCTATGGCGACATCAATGCCATCTTCGATCTCTTGCAGCTTCGTTCGCCAGGCGAGGATTCCCAGGGCGGGTTCAACATTCACATGATGGCGCTGGTGATTCCGGTAAGCCGAATTGGGCGGTGACCAGCAAATCGTCGGCGTTTACGCAACCACCAGCCGCCGTCAGATACAAATACTGCGCGATGAAACCAAGCGACGACGGCGAGACGTGGCGATCCGCAACTGACATGGCCCGTGGGTGCAGGTCGCCCGGCAAGGCAACCCGCTCTTCAACGAGGGCTTGGTTGCCATCGCCGATAAGGATCGCTACAGCCGAACCAGCCCTGAGTCTGATAACGAGTTGTTCCGCGAATACGCGATAACTCCCGAACTGGCAGCACCTGATCAACCAAATCATCTTCAATGGCCAGTTGCCGGACGTCGAGACAGGCCGGACTGACATCGCGGGAATTTTTATTCCTGATTTGATTAAGGTCGATTTGTCCACAGATCGCTGCCGCCTGGCCGGCAATGGGACTCAACAGGGCCCAACCCGGATGACCCTGGCTTCTCGCGCCTGAGCATCTTTGGCGGCGACACTCTGATCAGCCAAATTCAACCGGGCTTTGGCAATGGCGTTATTCCAGGTGGCTGGCCGAATGGTCGCCGTTTTGGCGACGATGTAGTGGACATCGCGGTGACTGCTCTAATCAGCAATCTTCGCGTCAATCCACCAATCATTCGCGGTCCAGCAGGCGACAATTTGGACTTCAACGACGTGGCCTACAACAAGGTCTTCCCGTACGAATCCACGCCGCAGAACGGCCGCAATCACTCCCATCCATAACGCCCTCAACGCGTCGCGGTCCGGGTCATTCTCTTATGGACTCTCGGAATCCCGGCCAGGCAGCGTCGTCGCGCCTGGCCGGGTCGCGCGTTGCTCGAGGCGCAATTCTTGCGGTTCTGTTTTCGCTGTTGCCGCTTCAATACGCGACGGCGTCACGATCCCGGGCTAAGCAGCCTCACCGATCCGACAACGCACGAACAGCCTGGAGGCGACATTGACGCTGGCGGTCAGGGACGCGGCGCAACTTGCCGAACTCGACGAGAATCACGACGGGACTGTGACGCAAGCCGAGTTCGCCCGACAGCCGATCGCAACTCGAAGCGGCTGTAGCGAGGCAAGTCGTCATCGCAGCGGATGGCAAAGTCGCCAAAGCACAATCCATTCGCAGCCGTCTCGATGAAAATAACAACGTAGAGAGTTCGTCTGGATTTCGACGCTGTCGGCTTTTCGAGTCTGGAAATTCAATCCAAACTCATCGCGTCTCTGCCGCTTGGGCACCGTCAGTATCTCCAGATACAAAATTCATCCGGCGAAACGGTCTTCGGAGCGGTTGCTAAGCGCAGCCGCAGACCGCGCGACAGTGCAAATGCCCCACACCAACGCGAGATACGGCCGCGTTCGAAGCCGTTCGTTCGTTTGCGAATTTCCTTTCTCTGGGTGTGAAACATATTTTGACCGGCTACGATCATTTGCTCTTTCTCTTCGGGCTGCTGCTCGTGGCGCGGGGCTTTTTCTCCTCGTTAGGTATCATCACTTCATTTACGATCGCGCACTCGATCACACTGGCAGTGGCAACATTGCAGCTCGTGCAAATTCCAAGTCGAATTGTGGAGCCATTGATCGCTGCTTCCATCGTCTTTGTCGGCGTCGAGAATCTTTTGCGCGGCGACATTCCGAAAGCGCGGCGAATGGTGCCCTTCGGCTTTGGTTTGATACATGGCTTCGGCTTTGCTTCGGCTTTGCGTGAGGCTGGCATCGGCTCGAGTACCGGCGGCATCGTGCTGCCGCTATTCTCTTTCAACCTTGGCGTGGAGCTCGGTCAGATCATGGTCGCTGCCGTAGCGCTGCCGATCATTTGGAAACTCCGGGAGAACCCGATGTTTGTTGCGCGCTGGGCGCCGGCGTGTTCAGCAGCAGTTGTGCTCCTCGGCAGTTTTGGCTCGTCGAGCGAGTGTGCATGATTAATGGCGACTGCATCGATCGTCCACGCAACTCCCGAGCCTCGCGTCGTTGTACGCTGCTGCTCGCGGGATGGCGTTAGCCGCGTTCGCGGCGCTTCGGAGCGGCAACGGCGTGCGGCTACACGCCGCAGTTCTCGGACCGGAGAGATTGCGCTAACGGTGGGTATCGCGATTTACTGCTGAATGGTCACTATCCAGCAAGCCCAAAGAGATGACGCAGTCGGGTATGATGTATTTCCCGCAGAATGCTGGACAGATTCAGCTGCACGCCGCGCGGCGAGTTGCACGAGGACTATCACGAGAATCTCGGCGCACCTCGAACACTTGATAGCGCTCTGCTGCAATTTTCTGCGCGTCAACTATCGACGATCTTCGCGAGCGCGTCCTCCAGGGCGGAACTGACGAAGAAATTCTTGAGTGGTGTTTTCGAAAACGGCCGGCAGCCTGAATGAGGGCGACCTTGTTTATCTGGAATGCTTTCATGTCGAAACTCGGATGGCGCGATTCTGTTACTTCAGTATTGGAGAAAAGGAAAAGAGAGCATCGGCATCGCCGATCGCGCCGACATTGTCACAATTGCCGACCTGATCGATTTCGACGAAGGCCGGAAAAGTTAGAAGAGATATCGAATCTATTTCCTAAGTAGACAGGTTCGCCGCTGAGTGCGATGGAAAGATCGAAAAGGAGGATGGAATCATGAACGGAAAGGCATTGTGGGTAGTTCTGGAGGCGAAGCCGGGCAAGGAAGCGGAAGTTGAGAAATTCTTGCAGGCTGGTCAGGCATTAGTGGAGGCCGAGCCGAAAACGGTGTCATGGTTCGCCATTAAGATTGCGACCGTCCACATACGGTATTTTTGACACGTTCGCAGATGACTCTGGCCGGGATGCGCACCTGAATGGCAAGGTCGCGCAGGCCTTGATGGAGAAAAGCGTCTGAGCTTCTGGCGAAATCGCCTTCGATCGAGAAGATTGACGTGATCGCGTCGAAGCTTCCCAAATAATTGCTGAAAGGCTGAGCTCGTTCCGAACTCTGCGGTACTTCATCGAACTTGTCAGTCAGGCTTCGGCATTGCGTTAGCCTGTCATCTGGCCGTTGCGAATACGAAGTTCCGATCACATCGAGTCCCACTCGCAAAGTGCAGAAAGCTGCTCGGCAATTGGACTTCCAGACGGCAGAAACATAGAGTGCGACGCTGGATGACAGCATTCATCGTTTACTACGATGGCGATTTGTTCCGCGCTTATCACTCCGACGTCGCGGAAATGCCGTTTGCCAGCGTTCAGGATCTCAACTCAAAGGATCGCAAGTACTTATGTCGTTTGGAAACTGTCCGAGTGACGGCAAGCAATCTGAGTTTACGCAGCGTTAACCGCAACGTCATCCCAAAAAGGAAAGCAGGGGATTCAGCGAGCACCGTTGCTGCGCTTTTAGACGAAAAGCGCGCAGTAACCCTGAGTCTGTTTGGCGAGCAGCGATCGAGTTTACCAGGAGAAGTAGCTCGCTGCACTCAGACGTCTCACGACTTCGATGAAAAGTTCGAGAGTTCTGATGCCTGAATCGAATCTTTTGCGCGGTCTTCTTGCTTTCGTTGTTTTTGTGTGGCTCAGCGAGTTGATGCGCAACAAACGCCAGCGGCAGCATCGAGTCCGAACGCGTCGCCATCGCCGACACCGGCTGTCTTTTCGCCGCAGACGCTGGCGGAGCTGAAACGATTGCAGCAGGCAGCTCTGACCAGCGACTACGCTTACCGGCAGGTCGCGCATCTAGTCGAACAACATTGGACCGCGTTTGAGCGGATCAGCGCAGGCAGCCAAAGCGGTTGGAATTGCGTCGCCAGCGGATTGAAGGCCCTCGGATGCGAAGTACAGCTCGAGAAGGTGATGGTGCCGCATTGGGTGCGCGGCGAAGAGACGGCAGCGCTCGTTCAATTTCCCGGACAGGCGCAGAACACGACGCAGAAAATTGTGCTCTGCGCGCTCGGGGCAAGCGTGGCGACGCCCGCGGATGGAATCGAAGCAGAAGTGATCGTCGTCAGAAATTTTGATGAACTAAAATCGCTGCCTCGCGACAAGGTCGCGGGCAAAATCGTCCTCTTCAATTATCCATTCGACAAACAAATGGCCGCGGAAGGTCGTGGCGGCGAAGCGTATGGCGAAGCAGTCGTTTATCGTAGCGATGGCCCGAGTCGCAGCTGCGCGACAGGGCGCTGTCGCCTGTCTGATCCGTTCAGTGGGTGGCGCCGACTATCGGCTTCCGCACACTGGACGAGACGGATTACGCAAATGATGCGCCGAAAATTCCAGCCGGCGCGGTCACCGCGGAGGATGCAGATTTGATCGCGGACCTGGTCCGCCAAGGACCGGTGAGAATGAAATTGGTTCTCACGCCCCAAACTCTGCCGGATGTCGAAAGCGCAAACGTGATCGGCGACATCAAGGGTAGCGAACATCCCGAACAGGTGATCGTCGTTTCCGGTCACCTGGACTCATGGGACCTGGGCACAGGCGCAATCGATGATGGCGCGGGCGTCGCAGTCTCGATGGAAGCGGCGAATCTGGTCCAAAAACTTCATCTCAAACCAAAGCGCACAATTCGCGTGATTGCGTGGATGAATGAAGAGAATGGGCTGGCCGGATCGAAACAGTGCGCAAAAGACCACGAAAAAGAATGGATGAACCATTTTGCGGCCATGGAAACAGACGGCGGTGCCGATCATCCGCTTGGCATCAACATCAAGGCAAAACCAGAAGTGAAAAGATGTTCGCGCCGGTCGCAGCAATTTTGCAGGGTTCAGGCGCGGGCATGCTGGATCTGGTCGAACATTGCGGCGCTGACATTGAGCCGATGGAAAAAGCCAGGCGTGCCTGCTTTCAGTCCGATCCAGGACAGCCGTTTCTATTTCAATTATCACCACACAGCCGCTGACACGCTGGACAAAATTGTCCCGAAAGAATTGGCGGAGAATTCTGCAGTGCGTCGCCAGTCCTCGCGTATGCGCTTGCGAACATGGAGCAACCATTGCCACGTTGATCGAGCGAGGCTGGGAACGGCGGTCTCCAGTCCGCTGCTTCGATCAACGGTGTTTCAGATTACGTAGCTCGTTGAGCGCAAAATTAGCTGCTCGCCGGCCGCGATTACGCACAAATCGCCATGGCCCGGCATCGACGAAATAAGTGAGCAGAATGCTGTCGCGCGTTTTTACTTCCGGTCCGACCGGGTCGGCCGAATGCCAGGTGTTATCAGCAACCGCAAACGCGTAGCCGCTATTGGGTGAGAATGGCATCTGCGCCTTTTGGGCTTTCTGCCGTTTGGGAGCACTTCATGAAAAATGGTCCCGATATGCGGCGTCGAGTTGTCGGGCGGCAGGTAAAACTGGACGGTGATTCCTTTCCAGAGGCTGTCAGTGTGTTTGAAGATGCGGTATCCAGGAATATCGCGAGTCAGAATCGGCACCGGATACATTGTGACCTTCGCAAAGTCGATGCCGAACCTGCGCTTCAAGCCCGGCGCCAGTCGCTGCACGAAAGCTTTCTCCAACTCTTTGGAACGCAATACACGGCCGGCTGCATCCCAGATTTCGCGCTTCATTCGGCGGCAAATGGCGGATGTGCTCGGGAAAAGATCAATCTTGGTGCGAGTCGGTTTGCCGTCGGGCCTGCTGCTGCCCATTTTACTTTTGCCAGACATGGCGCGGTAGTCGTCTGTCACCGGCATCGCCAGCAACATCTCCGCGTAAAAGTCATCGGGAAACACGCGGTCGAATCTCAAGTGATGGAACGGCGCATCGTCAGCATTTGCGTTTTGGACTGAGTTCGCCACGAAATCGGTCAAATTGTTGACTGACCACGATTGTCTCATTGATTGAATTGTTCCCGTGAATCATGAGTCAAACAACTGAAAAACGCTCGCGTTTCGCGCGCTTCGGGCAGATGGGTCGCCGAGTTGGTTCTGGTGTTCGTTGGCGTTTACTGCGGCGTTCTGGCTCAGTAATTACCAACAGCACCGGCAGGATGCAGAACGGCGCGACCGGATCCTGGCGTCGATCGAGCAAACACTTCGCGAAGGCATCGAGAGCGGAAAAATTAACCGCGCGAAACAAGAACGAAGAGCCGCGGAATTTCAGCGCGCGCTCGATGCCGGTGAGATGCCGCCGCTGCATCCATTTGTTTTCATTACGGACTACAGCCCGAGCGACTTCGCCACGATGCTTCAATCCGGTGGCATCCAGCTGCTCGACTTGGAGACGCTCATGGCGCTGCGCAACGACGAATCGGTTATCCGCTGGGGACTGAGCCGCATGGCGCGTTATCAAAAATTAAGCGACGAACTGATCGTGCCGAATCTCGAACCAGGACATTTCTTTCTTTTACGATCCGGCCACCAGGAAATTGCGAAAACAGTTCGAGATATATCCCGAAGCTCTACAAGCAACTGTGAAATTTGCCAACGAGCTTGAACGAACCCACATCGAGCTGCTCAAACGAATACAAGCCGAACGGCGACGAAATCGTTAACATGAACCCAACACATCCGAATCTTTGCACTTCTCTTGTGCACCTTCGCTCGCGGAGTTTCGCGTTGGCGCGCCGATTATCCGGCGCCGACTGAGAAGCGACTTTACGATTCGCGATTTCAAATTTGCGTCAGGCGAAACACTGCCGGAGTTGCGTCTCCATTACCGGACGCTGGGAAAACCGGAGAAAGATGCGCAGGGCAAAACGACAAATGCCGTTCTCATCATGCACGGCACAACTGGCAGCGGCGCGCAATTTATTCGCCCCGGAGTTTGCCGGCGAACTGTTCGGGAAAGATCAGCCGCTCGATGCGACGAAATTTTTCATCGTGTTGCCGGACGGCATTGGTCACGGCAAATCGAGCAAGCCGAGTGACGGCATGCACGCGAAATTTCCGCGCTACGGCTATCATCGACATGGTTGAAGCGCAGTACCGCCTGCTAACCGAGGGCCTCGGCGTAGATCACGCGCGACTGGTCATGGGAACATCGATGGGCGGAATGCACACCTGGCTCTGGGGCGAGTTGCATCCCGATTTCATGGACGCGCTCATGCCGCTGGCGAGTTTGCCGACGCAGATTTCCGGGCGCAACCGCGCATGGCGCCGCATGGTCATCGACGCCATCCGCAACGATCCGGCATGGAACGGCGGCGAGTACAAACGCAGCCGCCGAGCCTGCGCACTGCCGCCGAGATGCTTTGGTTCATGAGCAGCAATCCGGTGTTGCGTCAGAAGGACGCGCCTACGCTCGCGAAAACGGATGAAGTGCTCGACAAATTCGTTGACGCAAATCGTCAAGACTGATGACGCCAATGACGTGCTCTACGCGCTGGAGGCTTCACGCGATTACGATCCCGGGCCAAACCTGGAAAAATTCAGCGCGCCGCTTCTGGCGATCAATTCCGCCGATGATCTGATTAATCCGCCCGAGCTCGGTATTCTCGAGCGCGAGATCAAGCGCGTTCCGCATGGCCGCGCACATCGTGATTCCGTTCAGCGACAAAACTCGCGGCCACGGCAGCCACACCATGGCGGCGTTGTGGAAAGATCAGTTAGTGGACCTGCTTAAGGAGACAGAAAAGTAATTCAGCGGCTCAGTCTCCGTAGTAGTACGCGCCGCCATAGTAACTGTACCACGGATAGTACCGGATAATAATACGGGGCGTGGTAAGTATTATATCGGGCCTCGGGTGCTGAATAGGAATATGTATCAGCACATCCGCTGAGCGAAAGCGCAAGGAGTGCTGCGCACAAAAGCGACAGCATGGTTGGTAATGGCGCGAGATGCGTTTCGTGATTGCTGTCGCCGATGTCTTCATCTCGCTCATTTAATGACAACGGGGCAAACAAACAAAGCCAAATTAAAGATAAATTTTGTGGCTACACTTCTGCGAGAGGCTGATTGGCACAAGCCTTCCTCGGTTACGACGCCAGCGCCGTGGCTACAGCGCGCGGGAAATCTTGAACCCTTTAATCACACGCTTAGGCGCATCGGCGCATTCGCCAGTAGCGGATGGCACCGATGCGTCGTCCAGCGCGTGTCGCAAATCAATACCCGTAGGTGGTGTAGTAGCGCGGGCCGTAGCTGTTGTAGTAACGGACGCCTGACCGCACAACCGTGCGACTATATGTCGGTTCGTACATAGAGAATACGGGTAGCCGTAATCGTAATAAGCAGGCGTGTAATATGCGGTCGGATAATAATAGCCGCCATCATAGCGCCGTTACGTAAGGACCTTCCGCGCATCCGCCTATGAAAGTTGCAATGACGCCCGCGCAGAGAACCGACAGCAAGAGGGCTCGACTGCGGCGCATGGACTTGGATTTTGTTATCGTTCTTCATCAGATGTTCCCCTTTCATTGAATTCTGATTTCCCTTTCGATCCCGAAGCCTTTGGGGTTAATCGGAGCTGCGCCTTATAGCGCGGCCTGCTTCGATTTGCTTGCCCAATTCGAAGGCAACAGGCCTCGTAATAGGAATCGCGTCGCGATCGCTCTCTTGGCCGTAGCCGGCGGCATGGCACAAAGCGGTGCGAGGATGCAACGCACTCAAGGCACTTCGTGCAAAAATGCATTGAAAACTTTGTTCACGTTTCGCGGACCCTTTCGGAGTGCGTGCGCGTTCCCGCGTCGCTTTGTGAACTTGGCAACATCAAATGCCGCGGCGCCTTGCATTCTTTTGCGCGGAAATCGCCGCTCGATAACTTCCAGCGACGTAATGAAGCGAAGGTTCTTTTGGCTCGGTGGGTTCCTGACAATTGTGTGCACAATGTTTGCCCAGGATCGATCCCCATCTCCGGGGCCGCTGGATTTTGACGTCATCATCAAAGACGGCACCGTTTATGACGGCACCGGTGCCGAGCCGAAACAAGCGGACGTCGCGATACGTGGCGATCGAATCGCCGGCGTCGGTGATTTCAAAACGGCGAAAGCAAACACAATTATCGACGCGAGGGACTCGCCGTCGCGCCTGGGTTTATCAATATGCTTTCCTGGTCCACCGTGTCGCTGATCCAGGATGGCCGTTCGCAAAGTGAAATTCGGCAAGGCGTGACGACTGAGATCATGGGCGAAGGCGAATCGATGGGCCCGGTGAACGATCGCGATGCGCGAGCACATGATTCGCGAGCAGAATGGACATCAAATACGATATCAAATGGAACACGCTCGCGGAGTATCTGCAGTATCTCGAAAAGCGTGGCGTGTCGTGCAACGTGGCGTCGTTCATCGGCGCAACGACGATTCGCGAATGCGTGATCGGGTTCGAAGACAAACAGCCAACGCCGGAACAGCTCGACCAGATGCGCGAACTGGTGCGCAAGGAAATGGAAGCGGGCGCGCTCGGGATTGGCACGTCGCTGATTTATCCGCCGGCGTTTTACGCGAAGACCGAGGAGCTCATCGAGCTGTGCAAGGTGGCCGCGAAATATCAGGGCAAATACATCTCGCACATGCGCAGCGAGGGCAATCGATTGCTTCGAAGCGCTCGATGAACTGATTCGCATCAGCCGCGAAGCGGAGATTCCGGCGGAAGTTTATCACATCAAAGCAGCCGGCCAGCAAAACTGGCCGAAGATCGATGAATCTGCTTGCGCGAATCGAAGCGGCGCAGAAGGAAGGACTCAAAATCACGGCCGACATGTACACCTACACCGCGGCGGGAACCGGACTCGACGCCTGTCTGCCGCCGTGGACCGAAGACGGCGGTTATCCTGCGTTGTTCAAACGGCTGCGCGATCCGGCGACGCGCGAGAAGATCGCGGCAGAAGTGCAAAACGACCCACGGACGCATGGGAAAACTTGTATCTGGCGGCCGGGTCGACCGGAGCACATTCTGCTGGTCGGAGTTCAAATCGGAAAAACTCAAGCCGCTCACCGGCAAAACGCTGGCCGAAGTAGCCAAGATGCGCGGGCAAAGATCCCATCGAAACGATCGATGGATTTGATCAGCCGAAGATGAATCGCGCATCGGCACACATTTATTTCATCATCTCGGAAGACAACGTGAAGAAGGAGGTCGCGAAGCCGTGGATTTCATTCGGCTCCGATGAGGCTTCGCAGGCGCCGGAAGGCGTTTTCTTGAAATCGAATCCGCATCCGCGCGCCTATGGAAATTTCGCGCGCGTGCTGGGCAAATATGTGCGTGACGAAAAAGTAATTCACATATGAAGGAAGCTATTCGACGGTTGAGCGGACTGCCGGCGACGAATCTCGGGCTCGATCATCGCGGTTTCTCTCAAGGAAGGGATGTTTGCCGATGTGGTCGTGTTCGATCCGGCGACGATTGCCGACCGCGCGACGTTCGAGAAACCGCATCAATACGCGGTCGGAGTGAAGCACGTTTTCGTAAACGGTGTGCAAGTGCTAAAAGACGGAGAGCACACCGGCGCGAAACCCGGCCGAGGCTTTGTGGGGCCCGGGAAAAATAAAATAGCGCAAGTGATCGCGCTCTCATTGCAAAGGGAGCGTAAAGCAGCGAAATTTGGCGTCGCACCGATTTAGCAAATGGACCCGATCAAAAACATTAAGTTGCGCTGGTTGCATGGCGCATTGCACGATCTGACCTCTGAACTATCGCGTTTGCAGTTTTCCAGGTTTGCGGCGCACGCATGGGAGCCAGGCAATCAATGCGTATCGCTGCGAGGAATCCATTCGCATTTGCGTCGATCTGGCGGGGGTCGATCGCGCGCTCATTGATCTCACCGTCGAACCGCGACGCCTGGTGATTCGCGGCACGCGCGAGCTGCCGGAGCCGACTGGCGATGAGGATGCGCCCTGCAATTGTTGGCCATGGAAATCGATTACGGCCCGTTCATACGTGAAGTGCCGTTGCCAGCCGATGTGGAAATCGAACAAGCGCACGCCGAGCAGCGCAATGGATTGCTCTGGATTTCGCTGCCCTTGAAAGAGTCATGAGCGCAAAGAACTCAGCACGTTGCGAGCCGGCGTCGAATCGAAACCGGGAACGGAAAGCACAATCGCCGCCGGAACTGGCGAGAGCCAGATGCCGCATATCCCAGAGGAGTTATCGATCCTGCCAGTGCGTGGACTTGTTATTTTTCCGGGGACGATCATTCCGCTGACCATTCAGCGTGCCGCGTCGCTCAAACTGCTCGATGATACTTTGCCGCGAACAAAAGTGATCGGGCTGCTGACGCGCAGCGCGATGAGGCGAAGGACGATCCGACGCCGCAAGACCTCTACTACGGTCGGCACGGCCGCGCTCGTGCTCAAACTTTTGCGCCAGGCGGAGGATAATGTGCTGGTCATTGTGCAGGGGTTGCGGCGCTTTTCACTCCGCAAAATCGTCGCGACGTCGCCGTTTTCTGCGCGCCGAGATTGATTTGCCCGAATCGATCTATACCGGCGGCAAGCAAGGAGTGGGAGGCCACATTCCGAAACTTGCGCGATTCCGCCGCGAGATTGTTCGAGCTGGCGCCGGACGCGCCAGAACAGGCGCGCCTGATGATTTTGAACATCGAAAGTCCGAGCAACTTGCTGATTTTCTCGCGCCCAATCTCAATGTGGATGTCGCGCAAAAGCAGGCGCTGCTCGAAGAGTTGGACGTGGAAAAGCGCGTACGCGCGGTACAAAGCAGATATCTGCGCAGTTGGAGATCGCTGAGATCCAGCAAAAACTGCAGAAAGATGTGGCCTCCCAATTTTCCGATGCGCAACGACGCGCCTATTTGCGTTCGCAAATCAAGGCGATCCAGCGCGAGCTGGGCGAAGCTGAAGGCGGCGGCGAGGAACAGGCCCAGCAATTGCGTGCCCGGCTAGAGGAAGCCAAGCCGCCGGAGGAAGTGATGAAACAGGCTGAGCGCGAATTGAAACGCCTCGATTTCATTCCCCGGCCAGCCCGGAATTCTCGGTCATTGTCAGTTACATCGAGATCATCGCCGATCTGCCTTGGAACAAATTGAGCGAGGACAATCTCGATCTCGATCAGGCAGCAAAGATTCTCGATCGCGATCACTACGATCTGGAAAAAGTCAAAAAGCGGCTGATCGAATACCTGGCGGTGCGCAAGCTCAATCCACAGGGGCACGGCGCGATCCCTCTGTTTTCTGGGGCCGCCCGGCGTTGGCAAGACCAGTCTCGGTCAATCAATCGCCGACGCGCTGGGCCGAAAATTTGTGCGTATCAGCCTCGGCGGTATGCGTGATGAAGCGGAAATCCGCGGACATCGCCGCACGTCACATCGGCTCGATGCCGGGTCGGATCATTCAGGAACTACGCCGTTGCGGCACCCGCAATCCGGTTTTCATGCTCGATGAAATCGACAAGATCGGCGCCGATTTTCGCGGTGATCCAGCCAGCGCGTTGCTCGAAGTGCTCGATCCGCGGCAAAACAACGCGTTTGTCGATCGTTATCTCGATGTGCCGTTCGATCTATCCCAGGTGATTTTCATCGGCACGGCGAATTACATCGATGGTGTCCCGGAACCGTTGCGCGACCGGATCGAAGTGATTTCGCTACCCGGTTACACCGAGCGCGAAAAGCTCGAAATCGCCAAGCGATATCTCGTCAGACGGCAGTTGGAGGAAAACGGACTCAAGCCCGAGCAGATCGAATGGCAGGACGAAGCGCTGCCGCCGGATCATTAACGATTACACGCACGAAGCCGGCGTCCGCGAGCTCGAACGCCAGATCGCGTCGGTTTGCCGTGGAATTGCGTCGCAGGTCGCACGCGGGAAAACGGAGCATGTGACAGTTACGCCGGAACTGGTGGCGGAAATGCTCGGCCCGGCGAAATACGTGCGTGAAACCAAACTGAAAACGAGCAAGCCGGGCGTTGTCACCGGTCTGGCTTACACGCCTGCCGGTGGCGAAGTGTTGCACATCGAAGCCACACGTTACCCGGGCAAGGGCAACGTCACGCTCACCGGACACATTGGCGAAGTGATGAAAGAATCGGTCCAGGCCGCGCTGAGTCTCCTCCGCAGCCGCGACAGCCAGATTGGAGGTGAATCCAGAAGATTTTCGCAAGATGGATATTCACGTGCACGTGCCTGCGGGCGCAGTGCCGAAGGACGGTCCCTCTGCCGGCATCGCCATGTTCACGGCGCTGGCGTCGTCTGTTCAGCAACACGCCAGTGCGACCCGATGTCGCGATGACCGGTGAAATCACTCTGCGCGGACTCGTTCTGCCAATCGGCGGCCTAAAGGAAAAAGCCTGGCGGCGATGCGTGCCGGGATTTCCACGGTCATTATCCCGAAGCTGAACGAAAAGGATCTTGTCGACGTTCCGGAGGAAGCGAAACAAAAACTCAAATTCGTTCCGGTTGAAAACGTCGATGAAGTTCTGGCCGTCGCGCTGGAGAAAAGCGGCGATCCATCTGCGATAGGATCGAAAACACAGTGACATTTCGCCCTATGGCGCAGGCAATCCTATTGCAGATCGCATACTTCCACCAGAGCGACGCCAACGGTGTTGTTTACACCACGCACGATCGCAGTGTAGTTGCCCGGTTGCAGCGTCGCAATGATCGCAGACTCGCTTGGAACGCTTGGAGCATGCCCGCTGTTTTGGATCGCGCTGACCTGATCGCTGGTGATGATCCCGCCGATTACCGTAGTCTGCCAGTTGTTATTGGAAGCAATCAAAGCTCCTGTGCTGTTGTGTAGATCCAATGCCGGATCAGCCAACGCATTGGGAACCCCAAAAGCGTGTGAGCTCGGGACCAATGCCACGCACAATGACTGTTTTTGGTCCGCTTCCTCCAATAATGAATCCGCCAATCATCACGTTATTGGCTGTCTGAACAAAGCTCCGCGTGCTGATGTTGCCTAAAACTGAGGCAGTATCCGGTGCTCAAATCATACCTCCACCAGAGCTACGCCAGTGGTGTTACTCACACCACGCACGATTGCAGTGTAGTTGCCCGGTTGCAGCGTCGCAATGATCGCAGACTCGCTTGCTGAACGCTTGGAGCATGCCCGCTGTTTTGGATCGCGCTGACCTGGTCGCTGGTGATGATCCCGCCGATTACCGTAGTCTGCCAGTTGTTATTGGAAGCAATCAAAGCTCCTGTGCTGTTGTGTAGATCCAATGCCGGATCAGCCAACGCATTGGGAACCCCAAATCGTGTGAGCTCGGGACCAATGGCACGCACAATGACCGTCTTTGGTCCGTTCCGCTTCAATAATGAATCCGCCAATCATCACATCGGCGCCCGTCTGCACAAAGCTCAGATGCACTGATGTTGCCGAGGTGCGATGGTGGTGAGACGATCCGGACGTAATAGATGTCTTCTTCACCATTAAAAGTCGCCGCATACGCGACATTGGCACCTGCGTTGTCCGAGACGATTGTAATGTAATCGCCGAGCTTGTTCTGATTCGGATAACCAAGGAACGGGTTAAACGAATTGCTGAGTTGCAACATTGCGCGACCAGGTATTTCCGCCATCGAGGCTGTATGAATAGAAGAGCTGCGAGTCGTTATTGTTCGCAGCGGAACGCGTGTCCAGCCAGACTGCATCGATTCGCCCGTTAGGCGCAACCGAGAGTGTGCCAAACCAGTGCCACTTCGCGTGGTTAACGGGATCGTCATTGATTCGGCGTGGTGCACTGAAGGGTTTGGCTCTCCGTTTGTGCTTCCGCACGAACATCACGTCGCTGCCTGTGGAGAAGCCCGTGGGCTGAATGCTCGCGAGCATGTAAACGTTGTTGTTTGTAATCGTTCCGGAACGATCCACCGCCAGAAAAACCTGGCCCACTAATCCATCCGGATTAATCGGCTCGCCAAAAAGCGATATGACCGCCAAGTTGCATCGCGGTGCGTTGATCGAAGGTTGGCACAACAGCGCCGTTCTTTGCGTTGGTGGATTGAATACACCAAATCTGATTGGTGCTCAGGTTTACGCCGCCAATGAAAAGATTCCCATTTGAATCGACGTCGAGCGTGCCCCATGCAGGAGAGTTTGGAACGTTGGTCGGATTCATCCAGGTCAGTCCACCATTAATCGAGCGGCTGAATTGTCTCGCCGCCGTAATTATTTCCGTCGGTGCTCCAGAATTGATACTGGAATCCTCGCCCAGTGCTGTTGGTGTTATCGATGGTAGACCATTGTTTATCGCCGCCATCCGCCGCCGCGATATTTCGTCCATGATTGACCGCGATTGAGTGATCGCCACAAGTCGTCGAAAAAGTTCTGCAGAAGGCTAAGATAAAAAAACGGCCGATGCTATCGGAGTTCAGAACAGGATCGCTACGGAAAACGTTACGTTGTAAAACACCGGGAAAGATCCATGTCCTGCCGCCATTTGCTGTATGGGCGAACCCGCCTCGGCGAAAATTAGAAGAGACATTATTGAATTGTCTCCAACCGATACTTAATCTGTTTCTATCCGTTGGGTCGACGCAAATGGACGGCTCATTTGCGGCGTCGCCAACAATGTTATTGCCGCTCGCATCAACATTGACTTGATAACTCGTGTAAGGACGAACTGGGAGATCAATCCTGGCGACGTGGCTACGGCCGCGGATAGCGGCGGGGGTTATCGTATTTTTCAAGCGGCTCCTTCGGAAGCGGCTTGGGTGCCAGAGTCTGACTCGAAGCGACGGTGACTACATTGAAGAGAAAAATAAGAAACGTGCACAGGCCCGCCTTTAGCATCGCTTCGAGAATTATAACTCCGTCTGCCTCAGAACGCGATCCGGAAAATCATAAATGACCTGCGGGCCCTCTTGCGGATTTTGTTTCGAACGAATCATCAACTTTCAGGTTGTAGCGTCGCCCGGCATGCCTGTTCACATAATCGCCACGGAAACGTCACCGTTTTTTTGCCAGGCCGTCATCAGTTTGTAACGCCGGGCTGCAACAGTGCCAGCAACCCAATCAAAAATCATGAAACCCTCGACAATTAATCTTGCGCCCCTGGCCGCGCGTGACGCCGATCCTGCTGTGAACGACTTGGTCGATGCGTTCACTGAGTAGTTTGATCGTAATTTGCTACCGATGGGTTAGGTTGCGCCACAGATAAACCCAGAGCCGGGCGCCTCGAGACAGAGCTTCTCGAGGCGCCCGTTGCTTCGGAGAGCCTTGATGAAGTGCCTGCGAGAAGGGGGATCGGCTTCTCCCAAGACGATGGCAGAACAATCGCCGAAGGCGCAAATATCAGGCAGCAGAGCCGCGGCCTGTCTCCCAACGCGTTGAGGAGTCGCCGCGGCGACCGATCCACCTAATGCGCCGCGTCATCCACGCTTCTGTGTTCGCTGCTCGTTGCTCGATTTGTTCAAGACTCGGATCGTCATTCTGAATCCAATCGCGTGCATCGTTAATTTCCAGCCGGATTAACCTGGGATTGCGCGCGGAATCGGCTCGGCGCGTGCCACCAATTGTCCGTCAAACTTCACCGGTTTCGCGCGTTTGATTGGAAATTTCCAGTGATGCCCGAATCTGTAGAGCGCGTAAAACATGGTCTTGGCTTCAACGGCGCTCACTCTGCTGCAACGCATGGCGTAGTAGAACATGCGGTCGCAATCTTGCCACGGCCGTTTCTTGTCCCCATACGACACATCGTGCAACACGGAGGCATTCCGATATCTTCCTTCGAACAGGCCCGCCCATGATCGACCAGAGGTAGCGCGGGATGGACGCCCCATCGACAAGCGATCCGATCGGAGCGATCCAGACGTTGCCCTTCGGATCTGTATACCGCAATTCAGTTAACAGTGTCATGGTTCGCCCATCTGGATTCCACTTGGTTACCGGCTCTCCAGTCGTAAAAGCCCCATTTGGTTGCGCCCGGGACGATTTGCTCAGCTCCGGGAACCTGGGCTTGATCTTCTGACGCGCATGCCGCCGAAGCCGCGGCGAAAAATACAAATCAACTGAGTGATTTTTCTGGTTTCCAGCGTGCGATCCAAAACGTTTAACGCTCAACGCTCAAGATTCAACCCTTACCTGGCGTTTGTGTTCGCCGAGCGTGCGAAAGGTGGTTCGCCTCTCCAAACCAGGAAGCAGAATCCAAAGCGCCGGGCTCCAGCGTACTCCAAAACGGAGGCGTAAACCGGACGCCGAAATGGCGGTCACATTTTGGAGTGCGGTGCTGTCAGGTTGCTTTCGTGCGTTCGAAAGTTGCGCCGTGGTTGCCGAGATCTAGCGCGTGATTTCCGCAACGGCTACCGCTCTTGTAACGTTTGCCCCTTGCGTCCTGAGCCGACGGCGTGATCGGTTCCCCTTCGGTTTGTTTTCGGCACGGCTGCAGATAAAACATCATGAAACGCCGATGACCACGAGCAGCGAACCGATCCATTTCAATAGCCAGCCGGGATCGCGCAAAATTTGCACGGTACTTTGTCCGAGGTTTTCCGGGTTCCAAGACGCCTGAGAAATTTTGTAAGTGAGTCCAGTCCAGGTACGCCGCCACCAAGTGCCCGGATAACTCGAATGGATGGTTCATCCAGCACGCGAGCCAGTAGCAGTCTCGCCATCGGCACTCACAACGCGCGAGAGTATGCCAGATCCCGCAGGGCTGTCACTGCCTTCATTCCGTTTTACTTCCGAAATTCAGCAGTTCCAGTCCGATTGGCAGTGACACTGTTTTTCCAACCGTAGGCAACCATCATCGGGCTGGGTAAAGTGGGAATTGTAATCTGCCAACCCGCTGGAGCCCATCGTTCAAAGGTTTCGCCATTTTCCTGGATCTGGACGTATCTCCATCTGGCGAATCCGGTGCTCGCCGGTGCTAGTCTCGGGAATTAATGGGGTTGAAATCCATCGAGCTTGCCGCGTGCGGTATCGTCTTATCAATCGTTAGTTGCCAATCCGCCCAACCGGTCGGGAGCGGCGTGTCAACTCGATCTTACCGCTTGATCTACCATTCTTTCGTGAAGCGAGCTCGTAACTGATCGTGCCATCGTCCGCGATAAACAGCGTTAGATGATTCGGTGTTTCTTCACCGGGTGCGGCGCATGGATGGTGGGCCTCCGGTCGTGGTGAGGTCCTTGGCACTTCCATGTGGATTTGTTTCGGGTTCGCTGGCGGGGAGACCTTTTGCCTCGGATTGTCACAAGCACAGCAGGGATTGTTTGGCTGATCGCTGGGGAACTGGGCTTGCCATTCTCGATTCGAAAATCGGCCCAGTAGTCATCGATTTTAAGTGTGAACTGCGTGCGGCGATTGCGGCGTCGCGACCGAGATTTTCTGCCACGTCGAAACTGGTTTCTTTTTCGCCATTAATGAAACAAGAACCCGTCCTTTGTTGCCGTTCTGAGGTTGCTCCAGGCGCACTTTCGCGCTGGTGCTGCCGCCCTTGCGGTACATGCCCAATTTGCTCCTCAGGCGCTTTGCTAAAGGCGAATATTGATTCCTCGAGATCGACTTCTTCACTTATGCTCTTGCTCGTGCTCGTAATCCACTCGAGGGCGGGCGATTCGGTGAATCGCTACCCGCGTCCGCCGCGTGCCGCGTTGAGTTCGATGTTGGCCAGACCCATGGAGAAATTTCCGGTCTGCGGATCGTCGGCTAGCAGCCAGCCATCGAGATGTTGGTTCATCATCGCGGTGGCAATGGCGAAATGCAGTGCCGGCGCTCCGCCGTCATTCAGCGGCTTTGGGTTGAGCTTTGCTTCGATCGTCGGGGCGTAATCAATAATCCTCAAATGCGCGCCGGTCGCGAGCAGGCCAAGGTCGCGTGGATGCTGCGGCGTCGGCGGATGATGCAAAAACTCAGCGGGATAGCCTTTACGATCCCATCGACATCGTGGACGCGCAGCTGGCGTTGATCGACCAAGAGCCGATTGCGTTGGCGGTTCGCCTTTGAAAAGCGTGATTGGTTCCTTCGATTCCCCAAATTCTGCCGATGAGCGATCCGATCAGCAGCGTAATGATACCGAGATGCGTGATGAGAAACGCGAGATGATGTTTGCGCCAGGGCCAACGAGAGAGCGCGGAACAGGCAAGGTTTGCCCCAAGCAAGACAAGCCAGAGATTGAACCAGGGCGCTCCGTAAACGTAGGCGCGCGAAACTTTCGCATCGAAACTCGACTCATAGAGTGTGCCTGCTATCGCGGCGACAATGATCACCGCAATCAGGACGACCGCGAGTTTAAGCGATGCGAAGAATTCGAAGATCGGATTGCGTTGCCAGGCGGGCTGCTCAATCGAACGGGAGTGTGCCATTTGTGGATTGACACTTTCAGCGAGGTGACGCGACGCTTCAATGGTCGATTTGTCCAATGGCAGCTGAGTCGCTTAGCGACGATCCCAATCGATGGCGCGCAAATCGCTTATCGTCGAATTGGAAATGGCCGACCGCTTGTAGTCCTGAACGGCTTCGCCGCGACAAGTGCGGACTGGGATCCTTCGTTTATCGACAGGCTTGCGTCTTCCAACGAGCTCATCCTCGTCGACAATCGCGGGATCGGTCGCTCCGCGGACAACGGACGGCCATTTGATATCGCCCAACTCGCCGATGATGCCGCGCGAGTAATCGAGATGCTCGGACGTGGAGCGCACAAGCGTACTCGGGTGGTCGATGGGCGGATTCATCGCTCAAAGACTCGCCTTGCAGCACCCGGATCGTATTAACAAACTCATCCTGTTATCAACGGATCCGGGAGGAGCTAACGCAGATCTCGCCTCAGCCGACGTGTGGTCAAAACTCATCGACATGTCCGGCACGCCTCATGAACAGGCGCGTCGATTACTGTCATTGGTTTTTCCGAGGGCAATCGCGGAATCCATTTATCGCGAATTCGGCGATATCGTAGCAGCGGCGCGTGCGCAGTTATCTCCTGATCTCGTTAATCGTCAGGTCGCGGCGATGGATGCGTGGCACCGCACTGGAATCGGGAACCGCCTGCGAGAGATGAATCGTGCCCGTGCTAATTGCGACTGGCACGAGCCGACATCGTGATTCCACCGTCCAATGCGTTGAGGCTGGTTAACGCCATTCCTGGCGCGTGGCTGGCTCAATTCAATGGCGGCGGCCACGCTTTCATGCCCAGTATCCGCGTCCGCTCGCCGATCTCATCAATAGCTTTCTCGAGCTTGGATGAAGGATTCGACGGGTGCGCGATGTCGATCAACGCGCTCAACGCGTCCAGGCTTTCCAGCGTTTACGGATCGGCTTTGCGTAGCGGTCCACGTCGATCTTTTCAGTTGTTTTACGCCATCTTTTACTGCTTCAGCCGAGCTTTCATACTTTTCCCTGGCTGATTTGAACAACGGCCAGAGAAAAGGCAGCGAAAGAACACCCCAGTCGAAATTTCCCAGCGGCGACTTCACCTCTATTTCGGCCTTTCGCTCGCTGGTAGATGCAAAGCGGATCAGCTAATCCGATCGCGATTCCGAGCCCTAACGCGCCAAGGATGGTCGGCACGGGATTTTCGCGCACGAAAGTATTCAGTGCGCTCGCGCGCGCGGCCGGCTTTCTCTTTTGTCTCATCCCACGTCTGGCTCATGGCCGTGGAAAATTTGTTTGTTGCTTGACGAAACTGCTCACGCCCACCCGGGTCAATTTGTTGCTCGCCCGGCTGAACCGGCGTCGGCAGCGGTTCGTCCCCCGTAAGATTGTTTTCGTTCGGATTAATCATACACAAATGCAATCGTATCCGGCGGCTTGATTGCGTCTCTCCACTTCTGTAGCCGGTTCGCTCTGCGAACTGCGGCGCTGATCTCCACGCAACGCGTGTGTCGCGCCGCCCAGGCATCGGCGGCTACAACAATTGCCGATATGCCTCATAAATATCTTCGCTCCAAAGAACAAAAGTTACTTTGTCGATCCTGTCATCAGTCGCGAGAAAATCTCGGCCGGTCTTCAAAGCGACCTGGGCCGCGTCTGGAATCGGATAGCCATATGCGCCGCAACTGATTGCCGGGAAGGCAATCGTTTTGATTTCATTTTCGACCGCGAGTTGCAACGAATTCCGATAACAATTAGCCAGGGTCTCAGGCTCATCACCCCTTCCACCGCGCCAAACCGGACCAACCGTGTGAATGACGAAGCGGGCGGGCAAACGATATCCGCGTGTCAACTTCGCTTCGCCTGGTTTACAGCCGCCTAGAGTCCGGCATTCAGCGAGCAACTCGGGGCCCAGCGGCGCGATGAATCGCGCCATCGACTCCTCCGCCGCCGAGGAGTGTGGTGTTCGCCGCATTCACGATGGCGTCAACGTCGAGCTTCGTGATATCGCCGCGAACGATGTCGATTTTGCTGTTGGGATTTTTCATGGATCGTCAATCTAACAATGACGAAGTGACAGACGTGATTCGTTAGATTGTTACATCGGATTTCCGATTCAACGTTGCGAAAAGCCACTCGCTCACGGCGCCAGCCGCTCGATCAACCAATCGCCATCGGACTGGCGAGTGTAACGAAACCGATCGTGCAGGCGGTTCGCTCTGCCCCTGCCAAAATTCGATTGTATCCGGTTTCACTCGATACTCCGCCCCAATGCGGCGGCAACGGAATGCGCTTGTCACCGAAGCGCTCGGTCATCTGCGCCATTCGCGCATCCAGCACGCGGCGGCCATCAACCACCTGGCTTTGACGCGACGCCCAGGCGCTGCAGCTGACTGCCCACCGGACGCGAATGAAAATAGGTTTGCGATTCTTCGCGCGAAGTCTTTTTCGCCTTCCGCTAATGCGAATCTGACGATCCAGTTCGATCCAGTAAAATGCCAGCGCCGCGTACGGGGTTGGCATCGAGCTGCTTTCCTTTTCGCTCTCGTAATTGGTAAAAAACACGAACCCGTCGTGGTCGAAGCCTTTCAGCAGCACAATGCGCACTGATGGTCTGCCATTAGCCCCAGCTGTGGCAAGGCTCATTGCATTGACGTCGCGAATACTGGCCTCAATCGCTGCCGTGAACCAGTTTCCAAATTGTTTGATCGGATCGCGGTCGAGATCGCTCCGGCGCAGACCCTTGCCCGACATGCTCGTAACGCGAAGCATTGGGATCTCGCGGCGTCTCCATATGCGGAAGTAGCGCATGCGTCCCGCTTGCGGAACGCAAAATCGCAAAATCGCCAATATCAGATGAGCTCGTAGCCGTGGCGACGCGGAGGCTTACGCAGCAATGGGTTCGCGAACGGGCGACAGCTGACGCAGCTTCTCGATTACTTTGGGAACGACTTCAATCGCGCGATCGATTTGCGCGTCACTGTTGAACCGGCCAAGAGAGAAAGCGCAGACTCCGTCGGGCGCCATCGCTGCTCGGATTCATTGCTCGCAGCACATGCGAAGCTTCCTGTGAACCGGTCCGGCAGCGGCCGAACCGGCCGAGCAACAAATACCTATGTCGATCCAACAAGAGAAGCGCCGATGGAGATTCGATGCCTTCAAATGAAAGACTCGACGTGTTTGGGAGCCGTGCCGCGCCCGCTGCCGTTGACCGATGCTCCGCTCACGGCTTCGAGCACAAACTTCTTCAAACCGATCACGCATGGAGCGAATGTTGCATTTGCCTTCTGCGAGATATTTGAAGGCGAGCTCGGCCGCTTTTCCGAGACCAACAATCGACGCGACATTTTCCGTCCCGCCGCGGCGACCATTTTCCTGGCCGCCGCCAGCGATCAACGGACTGGAAGCGGGTTTGCCGGCTGATATAAAGCGCGCCAACGCCTTTGGGCCGTGAAATTTATGCGCGGAAAGGGAAAGAAAATTGATCGGCGAATCGCGCAGACGCATCGGGATTTTCCCGGTCGCTTGACGGCGTCTGTATGAAACAGCACACGTTTCTCACGACAGATTTCAGCAATTTTCTCGATGGGAAATACCACGCCGGTCTCGTTATTTGCCCACATGATTGAAACGAGGGCTGTCCCCGGGCGAATCGCAGCCTCCAATTCGGCTACGTCGAGATTGCCATGCCCATCGACGCCCAGAAATGTGACGTCATATCCTCGTTTTGCGAGATCCTGGCAAGGGCGCAACACCGCGCTGTGTTCGACCGCGCTCGTGATCACATGCTTGCCACCCGCCTCAAGCTGCAGCGCCGAATTGATCACCGCATTATTGGATTCTGTGCCGCCGCTGCTGAAAACAATTTCCACCGGCTCACACCCCAGCAACGCCGCCAACCGTTCGCGCGCAAGGTCAATGGCTTTCCTCGCCGTGGCCGCGAAGCTGTATCCGCTCGAAGGGTTGCCATAATGCCTGGTCAAAAACGGCAGCATTTCCTCGATCACCGCGGGGTCGAGCTGGGTGGTAGCGTTGTTGTCGAGATAGATGATTTCGCCTTCGGCCATTGTCGACATTGTAACCGATGCAGCGGATGGCACGACAACTCTAATGGAGTTGTCATTACTCCGTTACTCCACTACTCCATTATTCCATGATTTCGATCTGGGAGTTGGCGAACCCGCAACTGCGCGAGATCACGGTTTATCAACCGGGAAAACCAATCGAAGAAACGGCTCGCGAACTTGGCCTTGATCCAGGTGCAATCATCAAGCTGGCTTCGAACGAGAATCCGCTGGGCCCTTCTCCCATGGCAATGGAGGCGATGCGTGAGGCATTGGAAAAAGGCCACCTTTATCCGGACGGCGGCGGATTTTGCCTGTGCAACGCAGTGGCAGCCAAACTCGGCCTCGGCCCGGAGAACGTGATTCTCGGCAATGGTTCAAATGAAGTGCTCGAGTTTCTTGGTCACGCATTTCTCAATCCCGGGGACGACGTGGTCACATCGCAGTATGCGTTTGTCGTCTACAAATTGATCGCGACCTCATTTGGCGCGCACACGATCGAAGTGCCCAGCCCGGATTATGAGCAGGACCTGGACGGAATGCTGGCCGCGATCACGGCGAAAACCCGGCTCATTTTTGTCCCCAACCCAAATAATCCAACCGGGACGTTGCTTTCGCAGCGGGCGATTGACGATTTCGTGTCACGCATCTCTGAAAATGTGATCGTTGTTTTCGATGAAGCTTATTTCGAATTCCTCGATGATCCGCCTGATACGCTGCAATTCGTTCGCGAAGGACGGAACATTGTTGTTCTGCGCACGTTTTCGAAGATTCATGGACTGGCCGGCTTGCGGTATCGGCTATGCCGTTGCGGCCGGCTGATCTGGTCCAGGTGCTCCACAAAACAAGGCAGCCATTTAACGTGAACAGCATCGCTCAAGTCGGCGCGCTGGCAGCGCTGGAAGATGACGAGCATCTGCGCGATACCAAGCGGGTGGTCGATGAAGGCCGCGCTTATTTGCACGGACAATTTGCCAAAATGAAAATTCCTTTGCGCCGGGACCGCGAATTTTGTGATGATGGTACGTGTTGGCGATGGGCATGCGGTCTTCGAGAAGCTGCTGAGGCAAGGCATCATCGTGCGCCCGCTCAAAGCATAACTTGCCCGAATGGGTTCGCATTTCGGTCGGCACAATGGAGGAGAACAAGAAATTGTCGCGGCACTGAAGAAAGTAATGCGCGAGGCGGAAATCTGAATAAAAGCTGGCCGGAGCACCGCCGCACTCCAAAACGCTAGCGCGTCATAGACGCTTTCAAAGGCGACTACGTCTTGGAGTCCGGCAGCGGTCTGCCGCTCATGAGCAGCACCAAAGCGATGTTGTTCACGCAATTTGGCAACCGAGGTGGTTGCCCTACAGCTCGCTAGGGTTATGACCGTTTCTGACACTATCGCTGCCATCTCCACGCCACCCGGGGAAGGGCCATCGCGCTGGTGCGCGTCTCAGGAGCGAATGCGGTCGAGGTAGCGGACAAGATCTTCAATGGCAAAGAGACGCCGTCGCGATTTGAGCCGCGCGTGCAGCACTTATGGCGAGATCTTTGGCTCAGAAGGCCGATTGATCGATCAAGTGATGCTTTGCCGTCCACCGCGCGCCGGCCAGTTACACGGGAGAGGATTTGATCGAGATCAGTTGCCACGGAGGAATGCTGGTTTCTGCAAAGATCCTTGAAGCGTGCTTGCGCGCCGGTGCCCGCGCGGCACGTCCGGGCGAATTCACCGAGCGCGCCTTTCTCAACGGCAAAATGGACCTGACTCAAGCCGAGGCGGTAATCGATCTGATCCGCGCGAAGACCGATCTCGCTCTGCGCTCGGCCACCGAACAACTCGAAGGCAGGCTCGGAGAACAAATCAGGAAAATTCGTGATGAGCTGGTTGAACTGCTCGCGCACATCAATGCGTCAATCGATTTTCCTGAGGAAGGCATCACGCCCGACGAAGGCGAAACACTGCGTGAGCGACTCGGTTCCATCCGGCGAAGAAATCGCAGCGTTGCTCGCCACTGCTGATCAAGGACGCATTCTGCGTGAAGGTGTGCGCGTGGTCATCTACGGAGCAACAAATGCTGGGAAATCGAGCTTGCTCAATCGGCTCCTTGGTTACGATCGCGTGATTGTGAGCGATACGCACGGCACGACACGCGACACCATCGAAGAAACCGTCAATCTGGACGGCGTTCCCATCCGCTTGCTTGATACAGCTGGTTTGAGAACATCCAGCCAGCGAGCTGGAGCGTGAGGGTATCGCCCGCACGGAGAAATCGCTGCAATTGGCCGATCTGCGACTCCACATCGCGGATCGCGAGTCACTCGAGACCTCCGCATTTCCAGGAACGCAACCGCGATTCCGACGAAATTGTCGTTCTAAACAAGAGCGATCTGCCTGAAAACAGTGACTGGAAAGATTTCCACGCGTTGCGAATTTCGTGCCTCACAGGAGAAGGCCTCCCAGAGCTGCAAAGGAAATTCTGGCCCGGATCACGAAACAAAATCTAAAGCCTGAAAGCACCGTCGCGATTAATACGCGCCATCGCGATTGTCTGCGTCGCGCTCTGGAATCATGCCGATCAGGCCGCGTCAGCACAAGCCGAGGGCTTGTCGCCGGAATACGCCGCGATTCATCTTAACGAAGCATTGCGCGCGGTCGGAGAGATAATTGGCGTTGCCGATGTAGAAGAGATTCTCGACTCTGTGTTCAGCCAGTTTTGCATCGGGAAATGAAACTGACGTTAAACCGTTAAAAAACACGTTAAAAGGTTAAATCGGCGCTTCTCTGTTGTAACTTTGTAACGCTTTTAACCTTTAACTGAAACGCCGGTTCAGATGTTAAACTTCTATGAGCGGGTTCTTAGGCCGCTGCTGTTTTCGCTTGAGGCGGAGACGGCACATCATTTCACAATCGCATCGCTTCGCGGGGCTTCGCATTTGATCCTGCGCTCCGCGCGCTGAAACGGTTCACGCCGCCGTCGAAACCAAAAACTCTCTTCGGCTTGACCTTTCCGAATCCAATCGGCCTCGCCGCCGGGCCTGGACAAAAACGGCATCGCCCTGCCGGCATGGGCGGCGCTTGGTTTTGGTTTCATCGAGATCGGCACCGTGACCGCCATGGCACAGCCAGGAAATCCGAAGCCGCGCATCTTTCGACTGCCGGCGCAGAAAGCGCGTCATCAATCGCCTGGGATTTAACAATGACGGTGCCGATGCCATCGCAGAACGCTTGCGTAGACTGCGCGAGAGCGGGCGATGGCCCGCAGTTCCGGTCGGAATCAATATTGGCAAATCGAGGACGACGCCCCTTGAACGCGCCACCGACGATTATCTCTACTCGTTTCGATTGCTTCGTGATTTTGCGGATTACATCACGTTAAATGTGAGCTCGCCCAACACGCCCGGCCTGAGGGAACTGCAGGAACCGGCAGCGCTGTCGCGATTGCTGCACGCCATCGGCAGTGAGCCGGGGCCGGTCGCGAAGCCGCTTGTTGTGAAGATTTCGCCTGATCTGTCGCCAGTTGAATTGGAGTCAGTCCTTGCGGCGTGCGAAGAAAACGGAGTCGCGGGGATCATCGCGACAAACACGACCCTCGGATCATGCCTCGATTCCGTCGGAGCTCGATGAGGAAGGTGGTTTGAGCGGCGCACCGCTACGGGAAAAATCGACTGCGCTGGTGCGCAGCATCGCTGCAAACTCCAAAATTCCGGTGATTGCTTCCGGTGGAATCTGCGATGCAGAATCTGCCCGGGAAAAATTCGAGGCGGGCGCACAGCTTGTTCAGCTTTACACCGGATTCGTTTATCGGGGCCCGGGACTTCTTCGCGAAATCATGGAGAAATTGTAGGGCAGGCGCATCAGCCTGCTTTCGCTATGGTTGGCAACCGGAGCGGTTGCCCTACAGTTGATCGATTTTTTAAATGAAACTTTCCCGAAAAATTCTCAAATTTACCAAGCCGCTGACCTATCGGCGCGGCTGGCGCAGAGCACAACGCTCGATTTTTCGCGTTCCGCTTCGACCGATGCTGGCGAAAATCGATGAGGCACGCGTCCGAGAAATTCAGCAGCGTTATGCGAATTCCACTGCTGGATACGCCAAATACGCAAACATCGAGCCGTGGTTGCGATTAAATCGGGAACGCGTCCAGGATTTGAAACTCCATCGTTCAGAGCCGAAACGCGTGCTCGATCTCGGTTGCGGCGGAGGATTTTTCTTGTTCATCGCCAAGAACCTCGGCCATTCCGTTCTGGGCTTGGACATCGAGCACGTCGCTCTTTTTACCGAACTGCTCGAGCTTTTCCGAAGTTCCGCGCGTGGTTTGGAGGATCAGCGCGTTTGAACCACTGCCTGACCTTGGTCAAAAATTCGATTGGATCACCGCGTTTTCGACCAATTTCTACCTTTATCACCCGACGAAGGAACGCTGGGGAACAGCGGAATGGGATTTTTTCCTGAGCGATTTGGAGCAACACCTCGCCCCGGGCGGAAAGATTTTCTTTGGGCTGAATCCTCTCTATAGCGGCGATTACTACACGCCGGAACTGCGCGATCTTTTTCATTAGCCGCGGCGCAGACGTCGAGCGCGAGCGGATTTTCTTCGAGAACGGATTACGCTTCTGAACACGCTGCGGATTTAAATGGAGGGGCGAGCTCTGCGAGCCTGAGTGCATGCGCAGAGAGTGATGCGCTCGGCGTCGCAGAGCTCCGCCTCGACATGCCTACGGCGTCGCCGATGGTGATTCGGGCGCGAATTCGCGCGGGCCGTGACGATGGCGCCCCGCCGGTGTCGCTCTTCGATTTGTTGAAGTTTTTGCCGTTGTTCGTCGGTAAGATTGACCGCGATCTCGCTTGTGCGCTTCCGTCATGATCTGATGGACGCGCCGGCCGGTGTCACGCCGGTATCTCCCGGAGCTGCGCAGCCGTTTTATCGACAATCGGCGAAACTTTTGCGACCTGTTCAGGTGTCAGTCTAAGCTCAGTGCGAAGCCGCTCTTTCATTCTGATCGCCCACTCGTCCTGGACGGTGAACATCAAAGAAAAGATGCCGAGCGTAAAATCCCCAAAGCAGCGCCAGCGATTCCGCCAGCGACGAATACAAGGACAAATCCGGCAATAAGTTTCCACTTTAACGCGCCGTTCATTGTGAAAACTCATCCTGAATGGCGGTGTCCGCGATGGCAAACTCGTTCGTGAAGTCGTTGGACTGTTCCGGCTCTGTTTGAGCTCGCGAACAGCCGCCAACGTCGAAATGGCAATCACTGCGGCCGACAAGAGCGCAACGCGCCGGAGCAGCGAAGCAATGCCATTTGGCTTCGCAGCTCCACGACTGCGCGACCAGAGCGCGACCACGCGAGTATCGAATCCAAACGGCATTTCAGCCGGAGCTTCGTCGCCCGCCTGCGCGGCTGATCCGCAACAACCGATCGATTTCGTGATCTTTCATTCTCCTTCCTTTGCCGAAATCCTGGCGAGGCTGATTCTTTCATTTTGTCGCGCTCGAAACGCCCGTACTTTAACGAGCGCCGCGCTCCAGCCGGTGAGTCTTACGGATCTCTTCAACCGAACGTCCCTGCAGAAGTATAGCAGATCGATGGCCAGCCGTTCGACTGGTTTGAGCGCGGCGAGAAGATGTTCGACCAGTTGGCGCGAGGCGAAACGCTGGTTCGGTGCCAGCTCATCGGCGGAGGTTGTCAGATTCTCAATCACGGCTTGCTCTTCCACGCTCAAATCGGCGTGACGAAGTTCGGGTCGTATTTTCTCCCACTGGATCTGGTTCAGGCAGAGTGTTGACTGCGATGCGAGAGACCCAGTGCTCCAACGGCACCTTCCCGGAAAATTGCGACAGTTTCTGGAATACCTTGATGAAAATCATTTGGCAAAGGTCTTCTTCATCCGTTCGATGCGGGCGATGGGCACGGACGATCTTGGCCACGAGCGGATAGAGCTGTCGCACCAATGCGCGAGCCGCCTCATCGTCATGCTGGAGCGCAGCATGAACCAGCGCGCTTTGCGTCAGATATCATCCATGTAATCGAGAGCGCATCCACACCAGTAGCAATGACCGCTACCGGCGCGCTTTGGTTACAATTTTGGATGTAAAGCGCTGTGCCAAGCGCTTGTGTGGAAAGCGCCGTCGCGACGAGCGAACACAAGAAAAATTGTAACCGGCCAGACTGCCTGCCGGTCATTACCTGAAGAAGCGAAAGAATATTTCGCGGAGACAAAATGAAACAAACCATGAAAGAAACATATTAGCGTTTGTAGCCGCCGGCGCGGTGCGCTCGGGGGCTTTGCTGTAGTGCAGGCTCAAGCCCGGCCCTGGCGGTTGCGGTCACGGACGCGCGTTCGGCCTTCGAGGAATCAACCAAGGCAGTTGGACCTGACTTCTGATCAACAGACAAGGTTCAGCCGATTCTCGATGCGGCCAAACCGCAAGCTCGCCGCCATTCATCAGGAGGCGATGCAGAAAGCAAAAGGAGTCATCGACAGCTCGCTGTCGCAGATCCGGCCGCTGCTAACGGCTGATCAGCAGAAGAAGCTGGATGCCATCCAGAAGGCGCATCAGGACATGATGAACGCCCACAAGGAGCTTCACGACGCAATGCAGCAATAACTTCGATTGTTCAGAGCGGTGGGGACGGCGGCGATCTGGGGAGGATCGCCCGCCACTTTTAGGGCCCGGACCGTGCCGTGCTAAAGTGTATCCGCGGTCCGACTCAGCAATACTCGCGCCTAGCTCTGTTTTTCGTAAACGAGAAGCAGAAACACAAGGATGCCCAGTCCCGCGAAAATCGCCGCAGCGACGAAGCCTGTCGTCGTAATCTCAGCGCGCGATTGAAAGCCCGCTTTAAATGAGCAGCGATGCCGATCAGAAAGGACAGAAATCCCAGGCAGATAAGAATCAGACTGATCGCTTTCTTGTCGTCGGACGAAATCTTCATTTGTGGTGAGCAATCAAATATAATCGGCAGACTAAAATTCAAGTGCACTCTTTAAATGGAAGGCATTAATGTGGCTGGTGCGCTGGATTAAGCTCAGTTTTGGCGTTGTTCGCTCTGTTGATTGTCGGTCTTCGGCTTGACGCCCAGATCGATCGCATCACCGGAAAGAATTTCGCCACGCGATCGGAAGTGCTGGCACGGCATGGAATGGTCTGCACAAGCGTGCCCGCGGCCACGCGAGGTCGGCATCGATATTTTAAAACGCGGTGGCAGCGCCGTAGATGCGGCGATCGCCGCAAACGCAACGCTCGGTTTGATGGAGCCTGTCTCCAACGGAATCGGCGGCGATCTGTTCGCAATCGTTTACAGCGCGAAGGAAAACAAACTCTACGGAATCAATGGCAGCGGACGTTCACCGCTCGGTTTGAGTTACGACCAGATGAAGGCCGAGCTGGCGAAACTGCATCGTGAAACAATTCCACCGTACGGCATGTTGCCGATCAGCGTGCCCGGAACAGTGGATGCCTGGGCGGAGCTGCACAAAAATTCGGCAAACTGAAACTGAGCGACGATCTTGCGCCTGCGATTCGATATGCCGAAGAGGGTTTTCCGGTCACGGAATTGATCGCCTATTATTGGGCGTTTGGTCCGCGGCTATACAAGGGATTGCCCGGCGCTTTTCTCGAGACTTACACGCTCGACGGCAAAGGCCGCACCCCGGCGAAGGGCGATATTTTCAAGAATCCGGCCTCGCGAAAACGCTTGCGACTGATTGGCGAAAAAGGTCGCGACGCTTTTTACAAGGGCGAGATCGCGGACAAGATCGACGAGTTCATGCGGGCGAATGGCGGCTTTCTGCGGAAAGCCGATTTCGAGAAGCATACATCGACCTGGGTCGAGCCGGTTTCGACGAATTATCGCGGCTACGATGTCTTCGAGCTTGCCGCCAAACGGTCAGGGCATCGCCGCGCTGCAAATACTGAACATTCTCGAAGGATTCGATCTGCGCGCAATGGGACGCAATTCACCCGAGACGCTGCACACCATGATCGAAGCGAAGAAGATCGCCTGGGCCGATCGGGCGAAGTTTTACGCCGATCCGGCATTCGCAAAAATTCCGCTTGCCGGTCTGCTTTCGAAAAGCTACGCAGCCGAGCGTCGCAAGTTGATCGATCCAAATCCACGCGGCGCAAAAAGGTCGAAGCCGGAACGAAATGAGTCGCGCGCGCTCGTGATTCGGCAGGGCGAGCAGCCCGATTCATCATCTGACGGCGACACGATCTATGCCCGATGACGAAGGCAACATGGTCTCGCTCATTCAAAGCAATTATCGCGGGATGGGCAGCGGCATCGTGGTGCCCGGACTCGGATTCATGTTTCAGGATCGCGGCGAACTTTTCTCGATGGATCCGACTCACGCGAACGTTTACGCGCCGGGCAAACGTCCGTTTCACACCATCATTCCCGGCTTCGTCATGAAAGATGGCAAACCGTGGGAAGCATTCGGCGTGATGGGCGGCGGCATGCAACCGCAGGGTCATGTGCAAGTGCTCACGAACCAGATCGATTTTGGTTTGAACGTGCAGGAAGCCGGCGACGCTTCGCGCTGGCAGCACGAAGGCGACAACGAACCGACCGGCGAAAAGATGACTGAATCAGGCGGCTACGTTGAAGTCGAGAGCGGTATTCCGTACGAGACCGTGCGCGAACTGCGCAAGAAAGGACACGACGTGCGTTTCGACGTCGGCGGTTACGGCGGTTACCAGGCGATCAAAGTCGAAATGCACGATGGCCAGCGCGTCTACGTGGGTGCAAGCGAATCACGCAAGGACGGAATGGCGGCGGAGTATTTAGATTCGGAAACGGAAGCAGCGACGAACTCGGGCCGAAATCGGTGTCTGATGTCAGCCGCGGATCCACCGAAGCTTCGTATCTTCATCGGTCTGATTCTTCGGCGCTTTGAGCTCAGGCGAGTTTTCTTCGGCGTGAGTGACGTCGGATTTTTGTCCGATGCCGAGCTTAGAAGCTTTGCTGACGCGACGTAAGTTTGCTTCTGCGGCCTCGAGCATCGGCTCGCTCACGTTTCGCCGTTGCTACTTGCGCGGCTTCGGTTAATTGCGCCAGCGCGGTTTTCATTGACTCCAGTTCATCCCTGGTAATTTCGCCAGTCGCGAGTTGAGACTTCCTTTTCGGCAAGTTCCTCTTTTGCGCGAGCGACGCGCGCATTTGCCAGAGTCCGATTCGCAGCGGACAACCTTCAGCAACCGCTGCTCAACTTCCCGCTTTCGCCAAGTCACCAATTTTATAGAGACGTTCCGCGCCTGCGGCATTTTGTTTGCGCGTTGCAATTGCTTTTCTAAACGTGCCATATCGCCGTTCGGCAATGGCTCATCCGAGAGGTTTTGCTTCAATATTGGCGGCTCGACGTCAGACATGAATCGGAGTTCCTCGGATTTGTTTCCCGCGGATTGATCCGCTGCCCACCGCCATCGCCAGAGCGAGAAGCGTGACCGGCAGGGCGAAAATGCGGGCCATCTCGCTAGTTTACCACGAATATCGTCGGCGCCAGCATAGGCGCATGTCTCGCCGGTGCGATTAGGCCGCTTACGCGATCTTGTTTTCGTTTCCTCAAGCAATTCTGCGAAGGCCAATCGGGCGCTTCCATCTGGAGGTGGCGTTTTAGAATGTCGCGAACGAAACAGCGAAAATCTCCATCGCAATCTGTGCAAAACTTTTCCATGGTGTGCACGCCAAGCATCCGATAACTCTCGAATTGCGACTCGGAGAAGAACTGATCGCTCGTGCTCTCGTGCGGGAACGTCGGATTGGTCTTGAAGTATTCGTAGATATCGCGCGGTTCGTCGCCGTAACAAGCCGGCTTGATGTAAACGATAATGCCATCAGGAGCATCGGCACCGTCCACTACCGAGTAGCGAATGCGACCCACAGCGCAGTTGTGGCCGGGAGTTTTTAAGCGTGTCGATTGCGCTGCGAGGATAGATGGTCATTGTGCCGAATTCGATCGGGATTCCAAAATCGATTCGGATTTTTGCGCACTGCTTCACCGAGATCGGCATAGGCACATTCGGGATCCTCACCGCCGTCGCTCACCACAATGAAATGACAGCGACGCAGCACCATCTCGTACAGTCCAAGGTTCTCGAAATGGCCGCCATCGGAGAGATTCACGTATTTGTAGTGATCGGTTGTGTTTCCGATCGCTTCGGAAAACAGCGGCCCCACGGAATATCGCGGTCCTTTTCGGCGCCACGTTTTGGCGCCGGGCGATCCCGGGATTGCCCAGCCACCAGCCAAGACGCACATTGAATAGCGTCATCAAAAGACCGAGCACCGGTGAAGAATGATGAGCCCATATTCGGATTCGCCGCCGCGCCTGAGATAGCCATCGCGGTTCCGAGCGTAATCGCTTCGCCGTATTTGGCGGATGGCCGGTAACCAACCTTAAAGAACCGCAGTGTAGCCGGCTCATTGTGAAGGATTCAGCCTTTGCGCTCCTGCCACGCTAGCTGCTGGCCTCTGACGACATTAAGCGCGCCGTTGAGCACATGAAGAGGCTTCTCGGAAGACAAGTCGCCCAGCTTGATGTTGTCGTCAGGGTCGAACCCCGTAAACAAATTCGGCGTGCGCATTGTGCGCGACGCGGCAAGATAGGCGCGGATCAGCCGGTTCCGATAGGTTGCGTGAAGGGAGAACTTGTTCGCATTGATGAAAAAACCGATCACAATTCCGAAAAGCAGCATGGCGCCTGTGAGGAAGACGACAACGAAGAGCTGAACACGCCAGGAATTTGGGTCTGATAATTTGATCTTGCGTTCCGCCTAAAAGCCAGGCGGTAGCGTGTTGTGCCCAAGGCTGAGAGCCAATCAATACCAGAACCCACGAAATTACGATTGACAGAAGCACAAAAAGACGACTGCCACCACCAGCAGAAGCCATTGAAAACCGGCTTTCTCGCCAAATTTACTGCTCAGCTTCGATCGGATAGCCAGCAAGCGCACTGACCAAACCGGTTACTCCTCCAAAAGCGCCAAGAAGACCTTTTGCTTGTGGTGTCGCCTTCACCTCTCCGAGAAAAACGCCTAGCCGATTTGGCGTTGCGGAAATCGCCTGCGCGCCCCAGAGAACGATTACGTTGATCACGATCCAGCCGAAAATCGTGATGAGGATCCAAGCCGCCGATCGTCCCCACCACTCGCGATCTTCATCCTCTGTCACCCAGCTCGTCAGACCGGTAAACAGGAAATTGACCAGCAGCAGCACCGCCGAGGATCAACGCGGGCGCGAAGCACACGTATTTGACCGCGTTACTCGCGGGCGCGGGCAGCGGGAAACGATCGGGAAGTTCTCATTTGGTTTCAGCTGCAATGCATCGATATCATTGTCAGTTATGCGCGCCGGACCTTGAGGCGTTTCGATGGTGTATATCTTGCGGACTTCTGTGTAATTACAACCTGGGTGCCTGCTGCGAACTTCATTTTCTGTCCAAGGCTCCAGGAGTCGGGATGCGCCTCGCAATCGTGCTTCAACGTGTATTGAATCCGGAAGCTTTTGGTCTGGTTTCAGTTCCACAGGACCAAGATCGTTCTCGCTGATGCGCCCTTCCGTCCTTCAGGTGTTTCGATGGTATAACTTCTCTCGATTTGCGTAATGACGCCCTGGGTGCCTTGTGGGATCTTTATTTTCTGCTTACTCCATGGGATGGGCGTTGCCTCGCAGGTCCGCGGTCAACGTGAAATTGAATGGGAGGTTCTAAAAACATTCGCGTTGCGATCGTCCGAGAGACAAAATCCTGCGAACGTCGCTGCTAGCGCAATGATACCCAATCGCCAGAGCGAATTGAAGATGCGCCGTTCTCTCTTTTGCTTACGAAATGCAAGAATAACCGTCGCAAAGACGCCGCCGACCAAATAGCACGCAACGAAAAAATGACGAACTTGGACCGCCACTCCCCGGCTTCAAACGGCTCGCTACCATGAACGTTGCGGACTAAAGCCCACCATTCAGCCAGGACGAGAGACGCGAGCATCAGCGGAAGCTTGCCGAAATTCCAGAAGCGGCGTTGTGGTAATCGCGCATTGCCGGTGGAAGGAACGTCGATGATCGCGTAAGCCATCGCTACAGCGATCAACGCGCCTCCAATTGCGAGCAGGATGTTGAGCCAGATGTCCCAGTCGTGCTTTATCTGATCCGCCATCTGCATGTACTTTGTGAGGTCCATGTTCGGGCCCCCAGGCGTGCCAGTTCGGCTGCAGGTTGATTGCCGCGAGATATAACCTCGGGATCATCATTGCGGCTGCCAGCCACGAGATCAGCACCAGCCAGTTCAAGAACATGTTGCGAACGAACGTGGCAATCAGCGTCCAAAAATCTACCGACGTCAGACCGGTTCGTGGTGCCAGGTAATTGCTGAATTCCCTCAGATGGCGGATCGGCTGCGGTTCGGGATTCAGAGGTCGAATCAGGCCTGCTGCTTCAATTCGTCGACAACACCGCGAATGCCGTCTGGATCGTTCTTGATCCACGCGCTCAGCCAGCTGCCAATGTATCCCCCGCCCGAGACAGTGGAGAGGTAGTGAAATTTCTCGAGCAGCCCGCAGCGCGCCAGGCCCTGCAAAATCCCCAATCCAAAGGTGGCGCTCCGGATGCCGCCGCCCGAGATGCAGAGCGCCGCGCGTTTCTCCTTTAGTCCGTGAATCGCGCCCCACAATCCCTTCAGGCGCGTTTTCGATTCGCTCGAGCTTGGATAGTCTGACGGGAGTTCTCCATGAAGCGCGACAAACTCAGCTTCCAATACTTCGTGCAATGGCAACGAAGAATCGGCCGATGAAGTCTCTTTCGCCATGGCGCGCAAACGCGGCGGTCTGCGCACCAGCGTTTATCAAGGCGCGGATCATTGGTCAATCTTGTTCCGTAATGGTCAATATTGTGACTTGGGTGTGATACTGCGCCATCCTTGCGGAGCCGTTTCAAATCGCCGTTTGTTGGCGCGGTGACCAACTAAGAAGACAAATATGAATCAGCCGGTCTTACCGAAGCTCTAGTAACAGAAGAACACATGCTCGGCCATGCGCTTTTACAACAAGCATTCGCACGAACATAGGCGGAAGAACGACTGGGCGGCTGAAGCCAAAGCGGATTGGCACTGCTTCTTGCATTAGCCGTTGCCTTAGATGCCTGACCATCGGCGCGGCTCGATATCGTTGGAAGTGGCGTATCAGCAAAAGCCAGCGGCGCCGAGGGCTTGATCGATCTGGCAAATGCCGTGCTACAGCGGATTAGTGAAAGATGGCGTGCTCGCATCCGCGGGCGAATCGCAGCACGAATTTGTCGGTTAGCACAGCAATAAGAACATTGAAAACGCGGTTTGGAGTTCAGCCGGCAAAGGGGTCGAATGCGCTGCGCACGTTGCGGGACAAAAGCAAATTACTTCCCACTTGTTCGGCAGCTTCCGCGGCATATTTGCTCGAGGCCGAAACGTGGTGCTCGTTGACGTTTTGTATCGTCGGGTAGATGGCGGGCTAATGACAGGAAGTTGGTGTCTGTTTCTTTTTGTTTAACGCGTAGATTACCAGAAATTCGTGTGCGATCTTAAACGCGACACCATAGGGAATAGATCCCCTTGATCTTGCTTTAATTCTCGCGAATTCAGAGATGGTCGATCCTTTCTTCCATTTGGGCAGCCCGAGCGGTATCTTCCTCGCCCTTGTATCTACGGAGAAGATCGAGGCTGAAGAGTTGTCTCAAATTTTGCAAATGTGAAAATTTAGAGCGAACGTGACCCTGCAGGTCTGGACCGGCGAGTACAGCAGTACACAGAATGCGTTGACAACATTGTCGGCGTTTGCTGCGCCAGGCGTCATCAGCTATTCGCATGGGGCGTTGGGAGAAGCATGTGTATTCAGGCTCTCGGCAAGCGCCATCGACCCCATCTGATCTGGAACGGCTTTCCCACTCGCAACATTCCGATGGCTCATCGACAAATGTACGACCGTTCGACAACCTAGCCGTGGTCGGCGACACGATTCCGGCTGGGTTACGTGATAAACCAAGGTCACGATTGCAAGGCGACGTTACAAGGCGCGGGTATCGGGCAGACCATCATCAAAGACAACAGTAAAACACGCAGCTTACCCATCCTGTGGACGCTCGCGGCTGGACAACCGATAAAGATTGACGGGGATAAATTTCAGAACGGCGAATAGCCTCCCGCGTCTGCTCCAGTGGGCAGCATACTGCGCGTTGAAGGATCGAGCACCAATGGAAGCATTTGGATAGGATCATTGCAAATGGGATGGACCGAATGGTTTTCCGGTTATGGACACCGTGATAAGATTGCGATGACCATGTATATTCGGTCAAACGCGCCTCAAATACACCATTATGACCTATGTTTGGATCGTTCTACAACGGAACAATCAGGGTAGCGACATTGATGTGGGCTGCGCCGACGGAGATTCCCTCACCAATGGTTGTTCTTCGAGAGGTCATCATGAACTTGCAGCGATCCTACACCAGGGCTCCGATCGGCGCCGGGGCGTAAGCGGGTATAGACGCTTACGATTAACGGGTGTATTCCATCAATCTGGCT